>FUFK010047490.1_pt1 | contig 15026 bp, 14 predicted proteins | sample 1021851 | NCBI WGS metagenome assembly FUFK01 (sample SAMEA51879418, study PRJEB19060) | metagenome | reverse complement strand
TTAGCTCAGCTGGTAGAGCAACTGATTTGTAATCAGTAGGTCGTCAGTTCGACTCTGACAGGTGGCTCCATTTCTTGAAATTAAACTAGATGATTTTCTCTTGATCGTTCAGCGGTGTGCACTATACCACTTTTTGTTTTGTATGGTTTTGCTTTTATACCTTTTGTACCCTCTTTAATAAAGAGAAATAAGCACATTGAGATTATTGAAAGACATCCCAGAAAGCCTACTATAATGTATTGAACCATAAATTTAATTATACAGTAATTGTGATTTTAAATAAATTGTCTATTGGAGCATTATGCAAAGAAAAGATTTAAAGATTCTTTTATTACAAATTAGAGATGATGCTAACGTCAGAAAAGAGGAGCTTGAGAGTTTTGCTAAATATAGCGAATTAGATATTGCTCAAATCGATGTTTTAAATGTTTTTGATACTCCTAAATTTTCAACTGATGTTTTAAATGGATATAACGCGCTTTATGTAGGAGGAGCGAGCGAAGCGAACGTTTTAGAACCTAATAAATATGAATTTGTTGATTATTGTATTCAGNTGATCAGATACGCTGGAGATGTTGGTCTTCCAACATTTGCATCATGCTTTGGGTTTCAGCTGGCTGTACTTGCTTTTGATGGGACTATTTTGAGTAAGGATACCGATTATGAAATGGGCAGTATACCAATAAGGCTTACCAATCTTGCAGAAATAGACCCAGTATTTAAAGGAACTTCTGATAATTTTCCTGCGCTCTCTATCCACAGACAATATGCCATTGAACTTCCCCCAAATTTAGATTTATTGGCATATACAGATCAATGTCTTCATAGTTTTAAACTTCGTAATAAGCCATTGTGGGCTTTTCAATTTCATCCTGAAGTTGATAGAGCAACTGTTTTTAAAAGGCTGGCAATCTACAAAGAAGCGTATACAAGTAGTGAAGAGGAATTTCAAACAGTTCTTGATTCTTTAGTTGAAACACCTGAGTCGCATAATCTAATGCTTAATTTTGTAAACCGAGTTCTACTCTAGTATTTTTCTGGATAGTCTAAGACTAAATAAGTTAATGCTTTGACACCTTCGTCTAATGCAGAATCATCAACTATAAAATATGGGGAATGATTTCCAGGAACATCAGTCCTTTCTCCAAAGTTAGCTGATTCACCTTCACCTGGTTTATTCACTCCAAGCCAAAAATACAAGCCAGGAATTTCTTGTGAAAAATAAGAAAAATCTTCTGCTCCTGTAACCGGTATATTTGATTCATAAAATCTTCCGGGCGAAGCCGCCTTTAGGGAATCACTCATTTTTTCTACAAGTTCAGGGTTGTTNACTGTCACCGGATAAAATCCGCCCACGTCAAACTCTACTTTTACTTTTGTGCCAGTACCTTTTGCAACCCCTTCAGCAATCTGCTCAATCTCATCATATATTTCTTTTCTCAAAACAGGATCAAATGTTCTTATTGTTCCCATGATCATTGATTCTTCCGGAATAATATTATTTCTTGTCCCAGCCTTTACCATGCCAACTGATAAAACAGCTGGATTATTAATTATATTTATTCTTCTGCTTACCACTGTATTTAAAGACTCAATTAATTGTGCAGTTGCCATGATNGGATCAATCCCAGACCATGGTGTTGAGCCATGAGTCTGCTGGCCTTCGATAGTAATTCTATATGCTGAGGCTGCTGCCATTGCAGGTCCAGATTTTACTGACAGTACACCATTAGGGATATTTGTTACATGTAACCCAAAAATTACCTCAGGCTTATACCTTTCAAAGATCCCCTCTTGTAACATCATTTTGGCACCGCCTCCTTCATCTTCTGGGGGACCTTCTTCCGCAGGTTGGAAAATTAGCATTACATTTCCCTTCAATTCACTTTTATTTTTTGCCAGAAATTCTGCAACGCCCATCAAGATAGCAACATGTGCATCATGCCCACATGCATGCATTACTCCCACGTCATTTCCGAGGTATTTTGTTCTTACTTTTGATGCAAAGGGTAATCCGGTTTTTTCTTCCACAGGCAAGGCATCCATATCAGCTCTAAGCGCTATAGTTGGTCCTGGTTTTCCACCCTCTATCAAACCAACTACTCCTGTATACGCAATCCCTGACTCAACTTTAATTCCTAAACTTTCCAGATGAGTCTTTACTTTGTTAGAAGTCCTAAACTCCCTATTGCCCAATTCAGGATGTTCATGAATATCATGTCTCCATTCAATTACTTTGGGCATCAAAGTTTTAAGCTCTTGATCAAGAGATACTTTTAAATCCGCACTTATATTAAAAGCAAATGAACTAAGGATTAATAAAAAATTTCTCATATCTAAACTATAATACGACCTGAAAAGACTTAAAAGAGTATGGAATTGAAAGAAGAAAATAAAAGATTAAATTTAATTACTGGCAAACCCTTTGAACAAGGTTTTGTCGATGAAAATGGCAGAGTTTTTTATGCATATGTAAATAAGATAGGTAATGATGGATGGTATTTAGAAGAATGGAAAAAAGATATGGAAGCATATAACTCTAAAAAAAGGAAAGAGGTTACAAATGAAACTTAGACCATTCCATTTAGCTATTCCAGTAAGNGATATTGAAATAGCCAAAGAGTTTTACGGCTCAAAGCTTGGTTTTAGTGAGGGTAGATCTGATGATCATTGGATTGATTATGACTTTTTTGGTCATCAATTGGTTTGTCATATTGGTGAAGTAAATTCTATTTCTAATGAAGTTGATGGCAAAAATGTCCCAATACCTCATTTTGGAATAGTTCTTGAGTGGGATCAATTTGATTTATTCTCTGACAAAATTAGATCCAGTAATATTGAATTCGTAATAGAACCATATGTAAGGTTTGAAGGATTACCAGGGGAACAGAAGACAATGTTTTTTAAAGATCCGTTTGGTAATGCCCTCGAATTTAAATCGTTTAAGCAAGATAGCGAAATTTTTAATAAGTAGTAATTTGTCTTCCCCAATCACCCTTCAAGATTTTCATGCTAAAGCTTTAGCAGATTATGGAATCAATGATTGCTGGCCTGAAGCTGTATTGAAAGAGGCAAAGACTAAAAAAGAAAATATTTCAAAAGAAAAAGATGTTTTGGAGACCTTTCCATTTGTGACCATCGATGGTGAAGATGCNAAAGATTTCGACGATGCAATTTTTTGTGAATTCTCAGATAATGGCTTTCATTTAAAAGTTGCAATTGCTGATGTCTCTTTCTATGTCAAAGAAGGTTCTGCTTTAGATCTTGAAGCTGCTAAAAGAACAACATCTGTCTACATGCCAAAAAAAGTCGTTCCGATGTTGCCAGAAAAGCTTTCAAATGAACTTTGCTCATTGCAACCGAATAAACGAAGAAGGTGTTTATGCATTGAAATGGATTTNGATAAGGATGGCTATNTAAGNAGTTATAAGTTTNATAGAGGGATAATNAAATCTGTTGCGAGGTTAACCTATACAGAAGTTGANAATCAGNTNATNAACGGTGTAAAAGATNCTGATTATNCCGAATCATTNAAAGCAGCAATTGCNNTATTTAATAAATTNNTAATNAATAANGGTTATAGAGGNGCNNTAGATTTCACTATATCTGAACCANTTNTNCAAACTAATTCTNATGGNGANATTAANCANATNGNTGATAGGAAAAGNTTAAATTCTCANAANTTAATCGAAGANTTCATGCTTGCTGCNAATATATCTGCNGCTGATTTTATTAGCCAGTATGCNAAAGAGGGAGTTTACAGAATTCATGAACATCCAGAAAGTCTTAAAATTCAAAGATTGTCACAAGTATTAAAAAACAGAGGGATTAATTGGAATGGTAGTATCGAAGATATTGAGAATATTTCGGAATTTATTTTAAAGCTTAACAAAAGAGATGATGCTCCCATTCTAAACATGCTGATATTGCAATCCATGCAAAGAGCAGAATACAGCACAATAAATAAGGGGCATTTTGGCCTAAAGTTTGATAAATATACTCATTNCACTTCTCCTATCAGAAGATATCCCGACCTATTAGTTCACAGAATGATTATTTCCATTTTAAATAAGGAGGAGTTTGATTATGAAGGTCTTCAATTGACACTTGAAGACTGTTCTGAAAAAGAAAGAGCAGCTGAATTTGCATCGAAACAAGTGATTCAAAATTTGCTCTCTCGATACGCAAAACAATTTTCGGGCAAAAACTTTTCTGGTTATATAACAGGAGTAAAAGAATTTGGTCTGTTCGTAGATATTCCAAAACTTTTTACTAGCGGTTTATTACATGTAAATGATTTACCCAACGATTTTTATAGATATAATGCTCGACACCAATCTTTAGATGGAAGAAGACGAGGTAATAAATTTTCATTAGGTGATCGAATCGATGTTTTCATAGGAGACATCAAAGAACTGGAAGGAAAAATTTCGTTATATTATTAATGCAATGAACATAGAGATTAAAAATATCCATGCAATACAATCTTTAGTTGAACATCATTGCGAAAAAGTGATTTCTATTTCTGGTAAACCAGACAATTCTAGAGCTAAAGAAATTCTTGAATTAGCTCATAAAAAAAATATCAAAATTAATATCAAGGACAATAAACTTATTGCATATTGTAAAGAACCAAGTGTTAAGGACTTGAAAAACAGTGCTTACAATCTTGGGGAATTAGTCTTAATTCTGGATGAGGTACAAGATACCAGGAATTTAGGTTCTTGTTTAAGGAGTGCATCTTTTTTTGGGGTAGACTCAGTTATTATTCCTAAAAATAACTCTGCTGAATATTCTAACCCTGCAGTCATTGAAACTTCTACAGGCGGTGTTTTTAACCTTGATTTATATAAAGCAACAAATATCACAGAAACAATAAAAAAGCTTAAGGAAAATGATTACTGGGTTTCAGGCTTCTCAGAGCATGCAAATGAAATGTTAGAAAATAAAGACTTTTCTGAAAAGAATGTGCTGGTTTTCGGCAATGAAGAAAAAGGNATAAGAGCTCTAGTGGAAAAAAGTTGCGATGAAACTCTTAAAATTTCTCAAAAAGGCAAGGTATCATCCCTAAATGTCTCAGTTGCAGTTTCGATAGGACTTTTTTCTGTAAGCAATAAACTGTGATATTAAATTCTTATTTAATGCACTAAAATATCAAACCTATGTTAGCTCAAAGAACGATTAGAAATAAAACATCTGCTTCAGGTGTTGGATTACACACAGGAGTAAAAGCTACACTAACTTTGCATCCTGCAGATCCCGATACTGGTATTTTATTTCGAAGAAAGGAAGGAAATAAGGTTACTGAAATTCCAGCGCAAGCTAATTTTGTAGGAGATACAACACTATCAACAACGCTTGAACATGGTGGAGCAGAAATAGCTACTATTGAACATCTTATGTCTGCTTTAGCAGGAGTAGGCGTAGACAATTGCATCATAGATTGCGATGGCCCAGAAATTCCAATCATGGAAGGCAGTTCAACGAGATTTGTTTTTTTAATTCAAGCCGCCGGCATTGTTGAACAAAGTGCAGTTAAAAAATTTATTTATGTTACAAAATCAGTCCAAGTTCAAAGAGACGATGCAGTTGCAAAAATAAAACCATATAAAGGTTTCAGAGTTTCATTTGGTCTTGAATTTGATCATCCAGTTTATAAAAAGTACCCGCAAACTGCTTCAATTGATTTCTCTCAAACCTCTTTCATAAGACAAGTTAGCAGAGCAAGAACTTTTGGGGTTTATAGCGATTTAGAGATGCTTAAGAAAAATAATAGAGCACTAGGCGCAAATCTAAATAATGCTATTGGAATTGGTGATGATGACGTTCTAAATGAAGGTGGTTTAAGGTTTTCTGATGAATTTGTAAAACATAAAATGCTGGACGCAATCGGCGATCTGTATTTGCTTGGACACAATTTAATTGGAGAATTTTATGGTTTTAAATCCGGTCATGCATTAAACAATCAGCTTCTTAAAAAAATTGAAAGTGAGAATGCTTACAAAATAATAGAGATTGATGAAATAAAAGATGCTCCCATTAATTACTTAAAACCAGTATCTGAAGAACTAGCATAATGTTAAATATCCTTGGTAATTTATTTAAGTCCTCAAATCAAAGACGTGTTGATGGCTACGAAAAAATTGTCAAAAAAATAAATTTAAAAGAAGAGGAAATATCAAAACTCTCAGAAGAAGAATTTAAAAAAATTGATGTAGATAATGATGATGCTTTAATTGATATATTCGCGGCAGTAAGGGAAGCTTCAAAAAGAACAATTGGCCTTAGGCATTATGATTGTCAGTTAATTGGCGGTCTTGTTCTGAACGGTGGAAATATAACAGAAATGAAAACTGGAGAAGGAAAAACTCTAGTAGCAACATTACCAGCTGTCTTCAATGCATTATTAGGTAAAAAGGTTTATGTAGTAACAGTTAATGATTATCTTGCTGAAAGAGATGCTAACTGGATGAAACCTGTTTATGAATATTTTGGTTTGAGTGTTGGTGCTTTGACTTCAGCACAAGATTTTAAGGACAAACAAGCAACATATGAATCCAACATAATCTATTGCACAAGTAGTGAATTAGGTTTTGATTATTTAAGAGATAATATGGTTTTGTTCAAAAATCAAAAAACACAAAAAGATCTCAATTTTGCAATTGTCGATGAAGTTGATTCAATTTTAATTGATGAAGCTAGAACACCATTAATTATTTCAGGAGCAACAGATGATGATGCTTCTGCATATCCAGTTTTCTTAAAATTATTGCCAAACTTACAACGCCAGATGCGAGAGGGCTCAGAAGAAGAGCCTTTAGAAGATAATGAAAGAGGTGATTTTTTAATTGATGAAAAGCTTAGATCAGTTGAATTAACTGATGATGGCTTTGAAAAAGTAGAAAATTTTCTTGTGAATAGAAATTTAATTAAACCTGATGAAAGTCTTTATACAACAAATAATTTGAAATTTCTTAAATACATACAAGCAACATTAAAAGCTAATTTACTATTTGAAAAAAACGTACATTACATGGTTGAAAATAACAAAGTAGTATTAATTGATGACAATACTGGGAGAAAACTACCAGGAAGAAGAGTTTCCGAGGGAGTTATGCAAGCTCTTGAGTGCAAAGAACGAGTTCCAATTCAACAAGAAACCCAGACTTTAGCTTCAACTACCTACCAAAATTTCTTCAGACTCTTCGACAAAATCTCTGGTATGACCGGAACTGCTGATACAGAAGCTGCTGAATTTAAAGAAATTTATGGTATGGATGTTGTGGTACTGCCAACAAACCAAGAAATGGTGCGAAATGACATGAACGATGTAGTTTACGTTAATGAGGCAGATAAATTTAATGCACTTGTAAAAGAGATAAAAGAAATTCATGAAAAATCAGCGCCAATCCTTGTAGGAACAGCTTCAATTGAAAGTTCAGAAAAACTTTCAAACAGGTTGAAAAAGGAAGGTATTAGGCACCAAGTCTTGAATGCAAAATTTCACGAAAAAGAAGCAATGATAATTGCGGAAGCTGGAAGGCCAGGTGCAATCACAATAGCAACAAATATGGCAGGCAGGGGAACTGATATCGTCTTAGGTGGTAAACAGGAAGAGAATGATAAAGATTGGGAAGAAAAACATAATCAAGTAATAGAAGCAGGTGGGTTACATGTTATTGGAACAGAAAGACATGAATCAAGAAGAATAGATAATCAGCTCAGAGGTAGATCAGGCAGACAAGGTGATCCAGGTTATTCAAGGTTCTTTTTATCTTTGGATGACAATGTATTAAGACTTTTTATAGATGAAAATAGAAAGCAGCTTTTTTCCAGGCTAAGTGATGGGATGGATGACAGCAGTATTGAACACCCTTTACTTAATAATGCCATAGCAAATGCTCAGAAAAAAATTGAGAACAGAAACTTTGAGATTAGAAAACAAATTCTTGAGTATGATGATGTATCCAATGATCAAAGATTAACAATATACAAACTAAGAGATTATTTTTTGGAAGAAAATGATTCTGAAAAATTACTATTTGAGTACTTAGATAATCTATTAGAAAAAACAGCCGATAAACTACTCCCAGAAGATCAAAGTTCAAATTGGAAATTTGATAATTTAGACAAAACCCTTACTCAATCCCTAGGTGTGAGTCCTGATTTTAATCTTTTAGAAAAAAGTGGCTTGAATTTTGGAAAGGTAATGGATTATATGAACGATTTTTATCAGAAGTATTATTTTGAAAAATTTGGTCCACTTAAAGAAAGGAAAGCAGAACTAGAAAGACAAATTTCAATTCAAGTCATGGACGCAGCATGGAAAAGACATCTACAAAATATTGATTCATTAAGAGGCAATATAGGTTTAAGAGCTTATGCTCAAAGAAACCCTATTAATGAATTCAAAAAAGAATCATTTTACTTATTTGATGCAATGATTGAATCCTTCAAAGATGACATCGTCAAAATATTATTCAATATAAAAATACAAACAATGAGTCCTAAAGAGTTTGAGGAACATAAAAGACGCAGAGAGCAAAACAAATCTTAGTCGTCACCTTGGTTTTCAAAAGTTTCAATAGCAACTTCCTCATTCGCCCATCTTAAAAAATCTATACTCTTGCATGCTTTCGAGCAAAACGGTTTAAATTTTGAATCAATTTCAACTATTTTTTTACAACCAGGACAAGTTAAATTAATTTTTTTGTTCATGCGCTAAGTCTGAATAAAGGTTGCAATAAAAGTCCAATTTTTTTTGAAATTCAGCTATTGAGCCGTCATTAATAATAAGGTCTGACGCAAAACAATTTCTCTCCAGTCTTGATATTTGATTATTGATTATATTTTTTGCAGTTTCTTCAGTGCATCCGTCCCTTTCAGATATTCTCAATAATTGGATGTGTTCTGGGGCATCAATGACTAATGTTCGATTAAATTTATGTTTTGCGCTCCATAATGGTGCAGAGTACACACACCAGTCAGATTGAACATTTTCTAATCTTGTTAAAACTTCCTTTTGGATCATCGGATGCATTAAATTTTCTAACCACTTTTTATTTGTTGCATCACTAAATGCTAATTCTCGAAGGATTTTTCTATTGATACTTTCATCATCATTTAAGATTTTTTTTCCAAATTTTTCAGTTATCTTCCGATACCCTTGAGCACCTTTTATCTGAAGGCTTCTTGATATCTCATCAGCATCAATGATTTCTATAGCTTTACTCAAGAAATAGTTGGTAGCCGTAGTTTTGCCTGAAGCAACTCCACCTGTTAGACCTAATACAAACATTTTTATTTACTGAATTATAGATTTATGTATCTTATATAAAAATTGTTCGGTATCAAAATAAGTTTCTANCCCCATAGTATTTGGCAAAGTATTAGGGAAATTTACTTCTGTTATTAAGTCACCTTCAATATTTATTACTCTTTCTCCAGTAGTGATATAGGGATGATATAGGCTATTTCTTATTACAACCATATTTTTTTCAAAATCAATAATAATATATTGGCCATCATAACCAATGGCTGAATAAATAGGATAAGTCGGAAATTCTGTTCCATCTTCCTGTGTTCTTGGAAAACCGAATGTCCAAAATTGCATTCCATAAGCCCATGTGCCATTTCTTTCACTTACCACATAATTTGGATAAATAGCNCTAATTTCTCTTATATATGATTCTGAAACAATTTGTTCATTTCCCCATGTGCCATAGTTAAGAATTAACTGACCAAATTTTGCAAAATCTCTAGGCACAGCATCTAAACAACAGTATGCAGTGTGATTATTTGTTTTATCCTGCCACCAGTAGTTATAAAACCCAATCTTGCTAAACAATTTCATTTCTGCATATGTCTCAAGATCACTGCCAATTGCTCTTTCGAGAATTTCTCCTAAAACCTGTGTATCACAATTTATATACAAGAAATAATTTTCTTCCCATGTAATATTTTCTGAAAACCAAGGCTGTATGACTCCAATTTCCGCAATCTCTCGATTNATACAAATTGAAGTAATGTCTGCAAAGGGTAGTAAATCGCCACCACTGCCAGTATAAGATTGACAAATTACAGGATCCCTATTGTCAGGATCAATATAATCTCTACAGATCGGGACCAAGCCACTTCTCATGTTTAGTAATTCTCTGATAGAAATAAATGATCTATTGTCATCTGCCCATTCATAAATGTAATTAGATGCTAATTCATCGATCGAGGAGATATAACCCTCATCAATAGCGATGCCTATTAAAATACTTACAAATGATTTCGCTACTGACCAAGAACTAGCTAAGCTAAATTTATCTCTATAATCAAAATTTTCATAAATTTGTTCAGGTACATTGGCATTTATAAGTGTTTGCTTTTCTTGTTCACTAAGCCCTCTATACTCTTCATGAACGATTCTTTCATTTCTGATCACTAAAGTAGATTGTGTAAAACTACCGTCTGACATGCCTTGATCAAATGCTTCTTGAAGCAAAACCTCATCAAAATTTTCTTCTGTCGGAGAACTAAGTTCCCATTGGTTTGTTAAATAAAGACTATTTTGTTCTTCTTGTATTGATTGCGTTATCTCATTGAGCGTAATAGCATCTGATGAATTATTGCAGGAAAAAAGCAAAAGAGCAGAAAAAAGATATAGCTGTCTAACTGTTGAAATCAGTCGAATTCTACTCCTTGAGCAAGTGGTAACTCTTCCCCATAATTAATTGTTGCAGTAGTTCTGCGCATGTATGCTTTCCAAGAATCTGATCCTGATTCTCTACCACCTCCAGTATCTTTTTCACCACCAAACGCACCACCAATTTCTGCTCCACTAGTTCCAATATTTACGTTAGCAATTCCACAATCTGANCCTTCTGGGCCTAAGAAAAATTCTGATTCTCTTACATCATTGGTAAAAATTGAACTACTAAGACCTTGTTTAACTGAATTTTGAAGGTTCACAGCATCTTTTAATTCCGTAAAAGGCATCACATATAAAATTGGTGCAAAGGTTTCTTCGTGCATTTCATCAATATGTTNATTCGTTTCAACAATTGCTGGTGTCACATAAACTTCTGTCGCATGATCAATTCTATCTCCACCAGTAACAGTCAATCCCTTTGATCTGCACGAGGTCAGTTTTTCCTGCATTTGTTCAAAACTTTGTTCAGAAATTAATGGTCCAACTTGTGTATTTCTATCCATTGGATCCCCNATTTTTAGCTCACTNAATGATTCTTTTAGTTTTGNTAAAACAATGTCATNAACTTCACTATGCACAAATAATCTNCTTAATGTGGTACATCTTTGACCAGTTGTGCCAGCAGCAGAAAAAGTAATACCTTTGATAGTTAAATCTAAGTCAGCAGATTTACATACAATTGCTGCATTATTACCACCTAACTCCAATAGAGATCTACCAAGCCTCTTTGCTACTTTTGGCGCTAATGCTTTCCCCATATCACAACTGCCAGTTGCGGAGAAAAGTGCAATTCCTTGATCTTCAGCAAGTTCAATTGCTGCCTCATTTCCTCCTTTTTTAATTAAAACTAAATCTTTGTGCTCATCGGCAACTTCATCCCAAATTTTTTTTACTAAATCTGCACAACCTTCAGCATGAGGGCTTGGTTTCCAAATAATGCTATTTCCACAGACAGCAGCAAGACAGAAATTCCAACCGAAAACAGCAACAGGAAAATTAAAAGCTGTCACACACCCCACCACTCCAAGTGGTTGCCATATTTCTTGAAGTCTATGCTCTGGACGTTCGCTTGGCATTGTCAGACCATATAATTGTCTGCTTAGTCCTGTTGCAAAATCACACATATCAATAACCTCTTGAGTTTCGCCTTCTCCTTCAGAGATTATTTTTTTTGCTTCTTTAGTAATTTGTTCAGAAACTTCTGGCTTTTTCTTTCTTAGTGCTTCNCCGAATTTTCTTATGTATTCTCCTCGTGTTGGTGCCGGCAGTTTACGCCATTTTAGAAAAGCTGAGTGAGATTTTTCGGTAATACTAATTGTTGCTCCTATTCATTTCTAGAGGCATCTCTCAACGCTCTGAATTCACTTTTTATGTACCAATTTGGATATTCACCAGAATTAGCAAGATCATCTATAAAATTGGTAAAAATATCCATATCTTGTTCTATGCCTTCCCAATCCCAATCATCTCTCACTTCATCTGTTGGTTTATGATAATCGTTCGCAGTGTAATTCCTTGCAAGTTCTAAACCTTTTTCTATTCCACCATCAACAAGATCTATGCCAGGATCAGCGTAAATCATTGGGATACCTTTTTTGGCAAAATTTATATGATCTGATCTGTAGAAAAACCCAGCTTCTGGAGACTTATCAGGAGCTAAGTATTTGCCTTGAACAGAAGCATGTTTATCGAGAACAGCTTCTAGCTCTGAGGCACCGTAACCTATGATTGTGATATCTTTTGATTTACCAATTGCAGGAAAAGCATCTAAATTTAGTCCTCCAATGACATTACGGTATTCAAAAGGTGCATTCTCAACTAGGTAAGCAGAACCCAATAAGCCCGATTCTTCAGCTGTAAGCCCTATAAATGCAACTGACCTTTTTGGTTTTCTTTTAGAAAATGTTTCGGCCATATGCATCACAGCTGCTGTCCCAGTAGCATTATCAACTGCACCGTTATAGATCTGATCTCCTTCAAGACTGGTATCAACTCCCATGTGATCCCAATGACCCATTATTAAAACAAATTCCTCAGGTGCTTCTGATCCCTCAACATATCCAACAACATTGTGAGAGTCTGATGTTCTTATTGAGTTAACCATTTTAGAGCTCAGCTTCATACCCTCCATTGTTACAGGCTGAAAATCTTTTGTAAGTGCTAGACTTTTCATCTCATCGTAACTGGTGCCTAGTTCAGCAAATAATTGTTCGGCGGTCTCAAGTGTTATCCAGCCTTCCAAGGCTGATCTGTTTAGATTACGATCTGCAAACGTTAGGTTTAACTGTTCGCCAGACCATCCATTTTCAACTACACCCCAAGGGTAAGAAGCAGGAGCGGTCTCATGAATAATCAAAACTCCAGCAGCACCTTGTCTAGCAGCCTCCTCAAACTTATAAGTCCATCTGCCATAATAAGTCATAGCTTTACCATTGAATTCAGCCCCTTTAAGTTCAAATCCCGGATCGTTTATCAACATAACAACTGTCTTACCTTTAACATCAACCTTATAGTCGTTCCAATCATATTCAGGAGCATTTACACCATAGCCCACAAATATCAAATCACTATCATCAAAAGTTACTTCTTCTATCTGTCTCGTCGTTCCGTAAACTACATCTGTCCTGTAATTTAAATCAAGCATTTCTCCATTTACAGAAAGATTAAAATAAGACTCGTCTACATTTAAATTTATGCCGGTGAGATTTACAGGCATCAAGTAGGATCCACCAAAAGAGCTCAATCCCAAAGATTCAAAATGACTTGCAATATAATTCTTTGTTTTTTCCCCACCTGCAGTGCCAGGTGCTCTGCCCTCAAACTCATCTGAAGCGAGAGTTACGACATGTTTTTTATATTTTTCAAATTCTGACTCTGGTGTACATCCAGCAATTAGAAACATTAAGAAGAGGTAAGATAATTTTTTCATCATTTTTGAATTATAAAACATTTAGATAAGATCAGTTTTATTTTATTCAGCGATTTCAGTCATCTCAACAAGGTTAAACGACACGTTTAATACTCTTGAATCGTTACTTAGTGAAGCTACAGTTTCGTTAATTTGTTGAATGTTTCTTACAGAATAAACTGCTGTATTAATTGAAGGAAATACTTCAAGCTCATTGAGACCATAATCTGATTGGATAGAATACAAAAAGTTTGAATCTTTAATTTGAATGAGAATTTTAAGATCAGTTAATTCAAATGACCCATTCGGCATTTCTACAACTTTTAACGAGGTAAGTTTTTGACTACCCAGAGGTAAATATCTTTCAGCAGTTGTAGCAACTTTATATTTTCCTATAGCAGTTAAAGCATCGCTCTCAATGGAGTTGGTTTCATCAAGATAAACTTGAGAATTTAATAAGACAAACTCATTTTTTGTTTTTGGACTTTCATCCGAGTAAATGATTTGATCGGCAGGGATNGTTTTTGTTGGTATTAGATACCTATCTGCAAAAATAACATTTAGAACTACTATAGCTATTAATAAAAGCACAATTCTCATTATTTTCATTTTACCTGTAATAAACCTCCAATTCGAACCCTTCCCATGCACCAGGGCTTAAAGCATCATCACTATAATCCGAAACAGTAACTTGCCAATCTCCATTTAAAGACTCCCCATAGAAGCCTGCCACACCGATGGCCCAATAAAAATTTGGTTGACCAGCAACATTCGTAAATGGTTGCAACACACTATGGGTAGTGCCGGACGGTGAGGTAAGTGTTATACCAATATCGTTTAATGTGTCGGATTGAGTAGCATTAAATTTTACTTTTAGTCTAATAAACTCGACTATACCCTGCGTTCCAGCTCCAGAAATTATATTTACAGAAGCGGACCTGCCTTCTGCATTAGGGATATCAATCGGAGTGGTAAATTCGGCCAACCTGTCTTGAAATGTTTGAGAACCTAATGAGGCTTGATCGAAAATTGCTGCTTCTGCAACAGCAAGATCAGCAACTACTTTTCCAAAACCATACCAATTATGAAAATTATATCCTGCAGCATTTGTTACCCAACTATGGAGATCAACACCCCCGAGCGCAACCCTTCTATCAGCATCAACAACCTGGGATGATCCAGCTAAGATGTGTTTAATTCCTCTGTAATCTAGTTCATTGTTAGCACTCANCATTAANGCNACAACTCCAGCAATAGTTGGTGCTGCAGCAGAAGTACCATTAAATGAACTGGTATAATTACACTCCGCATTTTCTTCATTTGGATTAAAAAGAGTTGGGGGGAGATTAAATCTATTTCTTCTATTACCATTCTCACCTGCATATCCATTTTCACAGCCTGACTGATCAGTTGTCATAA
>FUFK010066278.1_pt1 | contig 15034 bp, 20 predicted proteins | sample 1021851 | NCBI WGS metagenome assembly FUFK01 (sample SAMEA51879418, study PRJEB19060) | metagenome | reverse complement strand
TTTCTTGGTGGACCTAATCCAGCATTAACACCAGATCAACCTTATAGTAATATTGAGTTTCAAAGAGTATCGCAAATGTATGGAGATCAAATGGAAATCATGAAGAAGTATGACTCTATTTTTGTTGATAGTATTACTGTTGCAGGCAGACTTTGTTTTCAACATTGCTATGGTCATCCAGATAATAAATCGGATAGAACTGGTAAAGTAGACACAAGAGCGGTCTATGGTATGCAAGGTCGTGAGATGATGGGTTGGTTAACACAACTCCAGCATATCAGATCTAAGAATGTAATCTTTGTTGGCATTCTCGATGAGAAAGTAGACGAGTATGGTAGGGTCAATTATGAACTTCAGATTGAGGGTTCAAAGACTGGCCGTGAACTACCTGGCATTGTTGACGAAGTTATTACTATGGCAGTTATGCCAGGTGGTGACGAACACCCGCCATATAGGGCATTTGTTTGTCAAACACTTAATCAGTGGGGTTATCCTGCAAAGGATAGGTCAGGTCAACTTGAGATTCTTGAAGAACCTCATTTAGGCAAATTATTAACAAAAATCAGTGGTCGTGATGTATCTAAAAAATTAGAGTTTGCATCACCTAATTCTAGCGAAGGGAGTAAATAAATGATTGATTTTAGTAATGTATCGTCAAGTNGCGGTGGGGGTGATTTTGAACTTATCCCAGCAGGAACAGTAGCTCGTGTTATTGTAAACCTTAAAAGAGGTGGTGAGGTTCTAACTGAATACTCGCAAGAGCCAATGTTCAAAACTAATGGTAGAACCAAATGGATTGAGTGCGAATTTACAGTTTGTGCTGGTCAATTTGAAAGACGTAAGTTTTGGCAAAATATTATGCTCGATGGTGGTAAAGTAAATCCAGATACTGGAGTTTTTTATACCAAAGAGATTGGCTTGCAAACAATTAAGGATATTGTTGATAGTGCCAAAGGTTTATCAAAGTCCGACATCTCACCAGAGGCNATGAAGATTAGAAATATCAGTGGTCTTGAGGTNATGGATGGCATGGAGTTTTGTGCAAAGATTGGTATTGAAAAAGGCACCAATGGTTATCAAGATAAAAATAAATTAGTTGGCACATTATGTGTTGGCGAAAATGGNTATATTGGTAACGGCGGAAGTAATACACCACCAACAACTCCGCAAGGGGGTGGNACNCCACCTCAAGGCGGTGGTTTTAAGCCTGCACCCTGGGCTCAAAACAACTAAGTGGTTCTAGGTTCTAGCGGTAAGACTCCTTCTTAGTCTGCTAGAGTCGGTTTGGGTAGCACCGATACCGCAAAGCTACCCATTAAACTAGGAAGCAAACATGATTTTAAGACAATACCAAAAGATAGCAGTAGACGATGCCTCGACTGCTTTAGACAAACATAAGAACACAATTGTAGTTGCACCCACAGGAGCAGGCAAAACAATTATGTTATCGGCCTTAGTAGGCAAAAGATTTAAAATAGGTAACAAGGTTCTTATTCTGCAACATAGAGATGAATTAGTAAGACAGAATAGAACAAAGTTTTCTAAGGTTAATCCTAACATTACAACTAGCATTGTAGATGGATCAGAAAAAGACTGGTCAGGTAATACCATTTTTAGCATGGTGCAGACATTATCAAGAGAAAACAATCTGAATAACATCAATCACTTTGACTTAGTTGTGGTTGATGAAAGTCATCATGCAGTAGCTGATACTTATATGCGTATCATTGATAAAGTCAGACAAGCAAACAATTCTGTAGAAATTGTAGGTTTTACCGCAACACCTAATCGTGGAGATAGAAAAGGCTTAAACAAAGTATTTACTAATTGCTCACATCAAATTGAGATAAGCACTTTAATTAGAGAGGGGTTCTTAGTGCCGCCAAAAACATTTGTTATTGATGTAGGTGTCCAAAAAGATTTAGCGAATGTTCGTAAAACAGTAACAGACTTCGATATGTCAGAGGTCGAAAGAATTATGAACAAAAGAGCTATTAATAAAAGAATAGTTGAAGAGTGGCAAGATAAAGCTGGTCATAGGAAAACTGTAGTTTTTTGTAGCACCATAGTTCATGCACAAGATGTATGTGATGAGTTTAGAAGGGCTAACATCAGGGCAGAAATAGTTACTGGCGATACACCATCACAAGAAAGAATGCAGATACTTAAAGACTTAGAGCGTGGAGATGTCCAGGTTGTTGTTAATGTAGCAGTTCTTACTGAGGGTTTTGATGCACCACCAATTAGTTGCATTGTATTGACAAGACCATGCTCATACAAATCTACAATGGTGCAGATGATTGGTCGTGGATTGCGAACTATTAGCCAAGAGGAATATCCAGGACTTATTAAGAAAGATTGTGTTGTATTAGATTTTGGCACTAGTGTTTTGACACATGGATCATTAGACGAGAGCGTTGATTTAGACGGAGATCAACAAACAAAACAAGGAGCAACACCGCTAAAAGTATGTCCAGAGTGTCAATCAGAGATACCATTATCAAGTCGTGAGTGCCCTATTTGTGGACATGAGTTTGGTGCTGATAATAAAGAGGCACTTGAAAACTTTACTATGACAGAGGTAGATTTAATAGACAGATCTCCATTTAGATGGTTAGATCTTTTTGAGAATGGTAGATGTATGATGGCAAGTGGATTTAATGGTTTTGGCCTGGTNGCACANTTAGATAANATGTCTGTNTGCGTTGTAAAGCGTGANAGAGGTAGGTTNCGAATCATTAGTGTTGGCACNAANGAACAAGCNATTGCAGCCGCTGATGACTTTCTAAGNGGCATTGAGGATAGTGATGGTGCCAGNAANGGTAAAAGATGGNTGAATCAAGCNGTAACATTNAANCANAAAGANGCTTTNNCNNGACANAANGTGTTCATTAGACCTATGGATTTTAGTTGGAATAAGTACAAAGCTGCTTGTTGGTTAAATTATTTGTGGAATAAAAAAGAAATTGATGACAAAATTTTAAGTTATTACGAAGGAGATAATAATGCAGCGTAGTGAAGCGTTAAAAAAAGTTGACTTAATTATAAACGGACCTAGAGCAAAGTCACATGGTGATGCTACAGAAACGCACACAAATATAGCGGCAATATGGAATATATTATTAAGAAAAAAACTAAAAGAACCGCTTGATATTCATGATGTATATAGAGCTATGATTGGTATTAAGCAAATTAGAAACAGTCAAAATCCAAAAGTTGAGGATAATATGATCGATATTATTGGATATGCGGCATTAGCAATTGAGGCAAAAGATGGCAAGAATGTTAATTAAATACACAATGCAGGAAGAAAATTCTGCTGGTGTAGAAAANACAAAAGANGGTGGTNTGTANTTACCATTTTCTTTTGCACANTCACCTGATCAAATNAGNGATAAAATAGGTGATACTTTGTTTGATATAATTAAAAAAAACAAAAATATGGTTTTGTACTTGAGCTTTTCTGCTTTCTTTGAAGGTCATGAAGTGCTGCAGGGACATTTTAGTAGCGAACAATTTGTAGGAGAAGGTAGATGGATAAGCCCAGGATCGGAGACGATGCACTAACAAACTTAGGTAAATTATTTAATATATTTGGTTGGAATAAAAAACTAAATGAGATAACAGAGGATGAAATACTAGCAGCAATACTTATAATACAATTTTCAATGAAGGTAGATCAAGATGACAAACACGACAGACAAAAGCTCAATGGGTTACTTCTTAAATATGTCGGCGACTATGAAGAGCGAGAAGACACCATTACAGAAGATGACATCCCTTTTTGAGGATGTCATCGACAACAAGCTTGTAGAAAGCAATAAAAAGCAACCTAAACGAGATTATTTAGGTAGTTCTGTCTTGGGCGATAAATGCTCCAGAAAAATTCAGTATATGTTTTTGGGTACAGATCCAGATCCTGGTAAAGATTTTGACGCTAGAACTTATCGTATATTTCAGTTTGGTCATGAACTTGAAGATAGTATGGCTGGTTGGATTAGAAACGCTGGTTTCGATTTGCGAACAATGGATTCCAATGGCAAACAATATGGCTTTGCAATAGCGGAAGAAAAGATAAAAGGTCATATTGATGGTGTGATTTGTAGCGGTCCACTTGACGTTAAATATCCTATGTTATGGGAATGTAAAACCGCAAACGAAAAAAAGTTTAGAGATTTCAAGATGAAAGGTATAAAGGCTAATCATACTTACGAGGTTCAAGTTGCCTTATATCAAGCTTACATGGAACTTACTGATAATCCATGTTTGTTCACAGTTATAAATAAAAATACAAGTGAAATATATTATGAACTGGTGCCGTTCAATCAAGAGCTTGCTCAATACGCTAGTGATAAGGCAGTTGATATACTTAAAGCGGTTGAGCAAGATGTAATGCTACCTAGGATTGCGTTCAACAAAGATATGTTTGATTGTAGGTTTTGTCAGTTTACAGACACTTGTTGGGGTGCAAGTTGATGGCGGCACGGAAGGTAGCAAGGTGCCACCATCAAGGGAGATGGTAATGAACATAGTAAATTTTGGCAATAAAAAACAGCCTATGTCTAGTCGAGAACTAGTAGATTTAATTAGTGAAAGGGTGCCTGCTCAAAAGCAAATAGACATATTAAGAGACACTTATCCTAATGGTGTCATGAGAGGTAATCTATTTACTATCGGATCACTACATGGAGAGCCAGGTAAGTCTCTTAAAATAGACATTAATCCAAGATCTCCATATTTTATGAAAGGTCAAGATTTTAATGGATCTGATGGTGTTGGAGGCATTGTTAAGATTATGATGGAAGGTAGGGGGATGAAACTTTCAGAGATAAAAGAATATTTTGATGACTATGTATCTGACACAAGACCAGTTGATGAAAGTTTACAGCCTGTCATTAACACAGAATTAAAAGAACAAATAAATATTAACACGCCTTTTGATAGCGAACATAGATATTTAAATGCACATGGCGAGATATTATGTCTTGTTCGCAGATACAATACTGTTGATCAAGAGGGTAATCCTGTATTAGATGGACATGGTAAACCTAAAAAAGAATTTAGACAGTTTACTGGTCAAAGTACATATCCAAGAATGCCTGATGTTCGGCCCCTGTATAACATACCGAACATTCTTGCTTCAGATAAAATTATTTGGGTCGAGGGCGAAAAGTGTGCAGATGCACTCAATGATTTGGGATATACTGCGACTTGCACTATGGGTGGTGCGGGTATGCTTTCAAGAAAATCAGCAAACTTATTTGACTTTTCGCCATTACAAGACAAAGAACTAATTATATGGCCAGACAATGATTCAGCGGGTAAAAAGGTAGCTGAACTTGTCCAAGACTTAGCTATGAATGCAAATGCTAAGTCAGTTACTATGCTTACACCGCCAAGAGGTAAGCCAGAGCGATGGGATGTAGTTGATGCTATAGCCGAACAATTTAATATTAACGAGTTCCTTAATACAAATATTAAGCAAGTCAAAAAGAATATTAACCTTTTAGATGAGTCTTTACTTGTAAATAGATTTGTTGGACAAGCACCCGAGCAAAAGTTTTTGATAGGTGAAACATTACCGCTTGGTGTTCCTATTATATTTTCAGCGGCTGGTGATGCTGGTAAAGGTATGATGACTTTAGACCTGGCAATGAAAGTATCAAGCGGTCAGTCAATGTCCACTGCTTTTGGTGGCTTAATTAATGAATATGGTAATACAATCATATTTACTGCTGAAGATGATGAAGATGAAATGCACAGAAGAGTTGAAAGACTTGATATGGACAATCATAGAAATAATTATGAACACGAGCTTAGAATTGTAAGTTTGCCTAATGTCGGTGGTGTGTTTCCTATAATGCAAGAAACACATGAGGGCTACAGGACCAGTGATGAATTTGATAAACTTTATGAACAAATAAAGCAAATGACTAATTTAAAGCTGATTGTGTTTGATCCGTTGGCATCATTTGTTCATGCTGATGTTAATGCAGATCCTGCAGCGGGTGCAGCCCTTACTGGACTACTTGCACAGATAGCCACAGAAACTGGTGCATCTGTAATTATGTGTCATCATATGACAAAGATTAAAGAAGATTTAGTTGTAAGTTCACCTGAACAAGCGAGAAACATGATTAGAGGTACGTCAGCTTTGGTTGATGGTGTGCGTTGTGCTTTTGCATTATGGCAAGTTGATGAAGCTACAGGTCGTAGACGTTGCCAGGATTTAGGTATTGATTATCAAAGAAATAGGTGCTTTGATGGTGCAGTTGTAAAGTCTAATGGTCCAGCAAACAGAGCTATTAGACACTTCATAAGAGATATGCACAGTGGATTATTAGTTGACAGAAGTGATGATATACAGAGATTACATAGCGGAACTAATAGAGAGATTAAGAAAACTGCATTGTATAACTGGATTATTAATTGTGAAGATCAAGGTAGGGCTATGACACAACAATCAGGTGCAGACGCTTTACTTCAACGAATGATGAGTGATGCTGATGCTCCTAAAGTTTTAAACAATAGCACACAAAGAATTTTAGATGGATTAGTAAGAGATTTAATTCAAGAAGGTATGATAGCTAAGTATTCGTTTAGCGTAAGCGGTGGTAGGAAATGGCTCGGTGCTTGCGATGGTCCTATGAGCCGAGGTGAATATGAGGCTTCAACGGCGAGAGATAATGTATAAGCTTCCAGACAACAATGCTGTTATTTCATTTAGTGGTGGGCGAACAAGTGCCTTTATGCTTAAACAAATTATTGATTACAACGATGGATTACCAGATAATGTACAGGTTTGTTTTGCAAACACAGGCAGAGAAATGCCTGAAACGCTGCAGTTTGTGAATGATTGTTCGGTTAACTGGGGCGTGCAGGTTACCTGGTTGGAATATGATTTAAGCGAACAAAATAAGCATATATTTAAAATTGTTACACACAACTCAGCTAGTCGCAACGGAGAACCTTTTGATAAACTTATTAATAAACACAAAAGATTACCTAATCCGCTGCAAAGATTTTGTACAGGAACTTTGAAAAGAGATACCATTGCTAAATATCTGCGTAGTTTGGGCTGGAAAAAGTGGCACAATATTATGGGTATTCGTTCTGATGAAAAGCATAGAGCAAAAGAGGGGTTTAGACACGGAAGTTACTCACATTATCCTATGGTTGATGCAAATCATTCTATTTATGATGTTGAAAAGTTTTGGGAGCAACAATCTTTTAAATTAAATTTACCAGTTGTCCAGGGCAAAACTATTAAAGGTAATTGTGATCTTTGCTTTCTTAAATCAGAATCACAAATAGCTTCAATGATACGAGATCACCCCGAGCTTGCACAATGGTGGATTGATGCAGAGGAAAGAACTGGTAAAAGTTTTGAGAGAAGAAGGCCGTTAAAACAATTTGCAAATTTTGTAAATGCACAGCAAGATTGGATATTTAATAATGAATCTTACTTGTGTCAAAAAGATGGGGGTGAATGCACAGGATGAAAAAGTACGATAGATGTTGTGAATGTGATAAGTTACTACCTATTATAAAAACAAAAAGAAAATATGGCACTCTTTGTAAAAGTTGTGTTAAGGCAAAATTGCTTACCATGCACAATAACAAATCAGATTTTAAACCTTTACCTGATGTAGAAATTGAGGAAAGATTTGAGGATGATCCTAGAGCACTCAAAGAAATAGAGTATGGGCGTGTAACAAGAAATCATACACATATCTTCTCCAGAACTATTTTAGATGATATGGGTTGACACATAGGCAATTAAGCCCTATATATATAGTATAAAGAAAATGGTGTTTCATTGCACCATTCCTTTTGTTTTAAAATGTTTGTGAAAAGGGCCCAGAGANATCTGGGTCTTTTTTTGTTTGACATTTGGCAATCATTTCCTATACTACTATCTTAATCTAGCAACATAAACAAAAGGAGAATAATTATGACTGCTTATCAAAACAATCTTTTAATTGAAGTCGAAGAATATTTCGGTAGTCTATTAACTGATGAAGGTAAAACGAACAAACAAGCGTTGGACCTGGTTAAGGAAAGATTTGGCGAGCACGGACATGAGTATGTTTGTGATTTAATTAAAAAGGAAGAACAATATGAATACTAAATACTTAAAATTACATATTCATAAAACAACAATTCACAAAAAGCCGAGCATGTTTGTTCGGTATTACAGGAAGTTTGTCGAATGGTTAAAATGTTTCTAATTATTTGTGTTGTTTGGGTCGAGGGCCCAAGACATAGCGGTGGTTTAACTAACTGCATGATGCACATTAGCAAGGTTGAATATCGAACAATCGAAGAATGCAGGGCAGATTTAAAAAATAGTAAAAGATTAGTTATTGGTCGTTTGCGAGATGAGTTTGGCGATAGACCTGATGATTATAATGTCCAGGCTAGTTGTTTGAAAGCTGCGTAATGTTGGTAATCATAGAATCGCCCTACAAGGGCAAAATAAAAACAAATGTAGCATANGCAAAAAAGTGTATGCTCGACTCTTTTAAGCGAGGTGAATCACCATTTGCCTCGCATTTACTTTATACACAAGTTTTAGATGATAGCATTGCCAAGCAACGTGCAATGGGATTACAGCGTGCTTTTAATTGGTATGAGTGTGCTGAACTTATGGCAGTTTACACCGACCTCGGGATTACTGCAGGAATGAAACTCGGAATTAACAAAGCAAAACAATTAAATATCGGAATAGAATATAGGAGTTTAAATGGAAATCATAGTTGAAGGTAGCACCATTTATAACGGCGATTGCCTGGTTGTTATGGATAGTATGAATAAATGTTCGGTTGATAGTATCGTAACTGACCCGCCGTATCATCTTTCTGACATGACTAAACGATACGGAAAGTCAGACGCAAAAGAATGTGGCTATGGTAATGATGGATCTTTTAGAAGATTGTCTAAAGGTTTTATGGGCAAAGAATGGGATGGCGGCGATATAGCTTTTCAAGTAGATACCTGGCGAAAATGTTTTGAGTTGTTAAAACCTGGTGGTCATTTGATAGCGTTTAGCGGTTCCAGGACATATCATAGAATGGCTGTGGCTATCGAAGATGCGGGGTTTGAAATCCGTGATCAATGTATTTGGCTGTATGGTAGCGGGTTTCCTAAAAGCCACAATATTGGCAAGCAGATAGATAAAATACAAGGCAATGAGCGTGAAGTAGTGGGCAGTCGTAAAGCACATGACATACGAGGTAATGCTTTGATGGAAGCCTCGGTGCCTGAATACAAAAAAGAACAAAGTGTTATTGACCTAGAAATTACAAAAGGCAGTTCGGATTGGGAGGGTTGGGGCACAGCCCTAAAACCAGCACACGAGCCTATGGTACTAGCACGCAAGCCCATAGAGGAAAAATCGGTAGCTGATAACGTGTTAAAGCATGGTGTCGGGGGTATCAACATTGACGATTGTCGGGTTCAATGTGAACCTGATGACAATATTGTTCGCCCTGAAAGAACTGAAGCACAGGCGTACAATTTTTTCAGGGGCGGCGAAGAGGACCAAACTAATGTTCGCAAAACTACCCAGCGGCAGCCCAGGAACGAACAATCTGTATGGACTGACAACAATAGTGGTATGAAAGCAGAGGGATCAATGTTCGCTGATGCTGATCCACGAGGCCGCTATCCGTCTAATGTTATGCACGATGGTAGTAAACCTGTTCAAGATATATTTCCAAAGACTAGCCCCAGTAACCCATCAAAGCGAACAAGGAATACTGTTGGTATGTTTGGTATGCCTAATGATGCTACGCCTGAATATAGCGATAGTGGCTCTGCATCAAGATATTTCTACACAGCGAAAACAAACCAAGCAGAAAGAAACGCTGGATTACATGGCTTTGATCCTAAATTTGCACCAACTATGGGAGATGGTATTGGCGTTAAAGAACATAACGAACAAACAGCAACCAAAAAGAAAAACGTACACCCTACAGTCAAACCAGTAGAGTTGATGAAGTATCTTGTTCGCTTAGTAACGCCTAAAAATGGCCTGGTGCTGGATCCTTTTATGGGTAGTGGCTCAACAGGAATGGCCGCCAGGGAGGAAGATTTCCAGTTTATTGGTATAGAAAAAGAGGAAGAATACTACGAGATTGCAAAGGCTAGAATAAAAAACGTAAAACCCCAGTTAAAATTGTTTGACATATAGGTAATGATTGCTTATATATAAGATTGACATTTTAACAACAGGAGAAACAAAATGACAAAAGAAACTTTAAAATGCCCTACATACTTAGATTACTGGACTTGTGATGCAGTAGCTGAAAATTTCCCATGTGATAATGGTGGTATGGCAGACAAGACATACGCACATATTTGGAATGTTATCGTTCCTAAGATGGAGAGCGATCAAAAAGCATCATTAAACAAAATTGGATATAATGGTTTAAGCGACTATTTTGAAAATGTTGGTGGTGATGATGGCACTCTTAGAGAGATGTGCGAAATGAAAAAGTATTGGCATTTATTAACTGACGAAATGAAAGAATTTATTATTTCGTGGGCAGATAAATTTCAAAAGAAAGAAGAAGAAGAAAACAAAAAAATTTGGGAGAATGTGTAATGTATTATGGTGCTTATGGTGCCAATCTAAATAAAGACAATATGGCAGTGCGTTGCCCCAAAGCCCAACCCATGATTAGTTTCATGCTCGAGGGCTTTAGGCTTGTCTTTAATGGTGTTGCAGACATTGTTAAGGACAAAGACGCACAAGTGCCTATTGGCTTATGGAAAATCACCAAAGAGTGTGAGAAAGCCCTAGATAGATTCGAGGGCTATCCATACTTGTATAAGAAGATTAGGGTCGATTTAGATATTCCAGGTGTTAATGGTAAAGTAATGATTTACGTTATGCGTAATAAAGGTGTGGCATTGCCCGCCGCTCATTATTTTAACACTATCGCCCAGGGTTATGAAGATTTTGGCCTTGATACCGATTATCTTAATTGGGCAGTACATGAGGCTGACCAAATGCAAAAAAATAAATTAGACGTATTTAGAAAGGTAGGTAGCTAATGAATAAATTATCTAACAAACAATTAAATAAAATGGAGCAAATGCTCAAAGCTATTCATAACCCAAACTTTGAGGCTAATTTAAAAAAGGCCGCCGATAAGTTAAAAAATCAACCTGGAAAAAAAACCGAAATGGATTTGGTTAAAGAGATTAACAAATGATTGAGGTTGATTTAATTCGTTGCACGGAGTGTAACGAGAAAATCTTGCGTAACCGAGAGCTGGTTTTGAATAACAAAACTATTTGCCTCGGTTGTGCAACCGAAAAAGGTATCACTAGGGTCCATAGTATGGACATTAACCATAAGCTTAATTGCTTTAAAAAAGCTGGAACTGGACCTAATGATTGCCATTATTGCTTTGTCGTAACTTGGGGAACTATGAAAAAACTAGGGTACGAATGCACCAACGCAGGTAGCTGGTTTAAGCGAACAAATAATGAGAAAGTCCTGGTCATTTATGAGTGATTTACTTACACTTACGAACTTACCACGGGAAGTAAAATTCATGGTAAGTCGTAAGTCATTGTTTTATATATGTATATTTAATTTACTTACCGAGGTTACGAAAGCCCTTGGTAAGTATTTTATGCCCCCTAAGTCATTGATTTTATTGGTACTTACCAACTTACCGAACTTACCCCCTATAAGGGGGTATAGGGGGGCGGTAAGTAACCCGCCCCATACCCCATATAAACTATAGGAGAAACTATGCCGAAAGTCGGACAAGATCTAACACGAGAACAACGATTAGCGGGTCAAAAAAGACTGACCGATAAACAACAAGCTTTCTTGGATAACTTCATGCACAAAGATATGACGCAGACTAGTGCAGCTAGAGCAGCGGGATATGCTAACCCTGGAGTAGATGCTGTTCGCTTGTTGCGTAACCCAGTCGTACAAGAGCGGTATCAAGAGATGCGGGAGGAAGCTCGGAGTAGATTCGGGGTAACGATTGAAAAGTCGGTGCGGGATTTATTAAAGATACGAAATGAGGCGTGGGAGAGCGGGAAATTCGGTGAGGCTATTCGGGCAGAGGAACTTAGGTTAAAGGCTACAGGATTGCTTGTAAACAAGGCCCATGTGCTACATGAACAGGCAGACACCATGACAAGAGAACAAATACTGACAAAACTACAGGAATTTCAAGAACTTGCCCATAAACGCATGAAAATAGCGAACACTACCCATAACGACCCAAACACGATAGAACATAGTAGCGTAAAACCCACAAATTAACAGAAAACACTTGCGGGGGTGCCTCGGGCAGTCGGGCTCGGGATTGCCCAGAGCTCGGGCTCGGGCTGTATGCCTGGGTACTTCGGGCTTCGGGCTACCACCAAACCCGCAGAAAACCACCATTGTTCGCTTTTCGGGTTCCTGCCCAGCCTGGTTCAACCTGCTGCCCAGACCGAATAATTGTTCGGTTTCTCTTCCCAGGACCTGCTGCCCAGAAGTAAAAGCGAATAATTGTTCGGGTTTCGGGTTCCAGCAGGCCACGCAGCCTGTCGGGCTCCATGCAATTGTTCGCCCTGTACCCAGATCCACCAGTTCAACCAGGGAGGCTCGGGCCTGCTGCTGTCGGGTTCTGGGCACAATTGTTCGCTTACGCAGCCGAAGGCCAACAGTTGTAACCAGGCGTGCCCAGCTTGGTTGTATTTCGAACAATTGTTCGCTCCTGGCAGCGAGGCCCCAGTTGCACCAGTTCTGAAAAAAAAATAAAAAAAAGAGAAATTAGCTGTTGACTTATCGGCAGTCATTGACTATATATAAAGGACAAACAAAAACAAAAGGAGTCTATTATGGCAATTGTAGAAACTATTAGCGAAAGTCAATTTATTGATGCTTTCAAAAAATGGGACACTTATAAGGATGCTTTTTCTTATGAGGGTTTACAAGCACTCTATGAGTATCTTTGGGAAGTCAGCGAGTGTATGGACAACAAACAAATTGAATTAGACGTTGTGTCTATCTGTGGTGATTATACAGAATACAAAAACTGGAAAGAGTTTGTAGACGACTACGGCGACACTTATGACCAAGTTTTAGGAGGCGATAAACTATGCTTGGATTACTACACCAGCGTCATTTTGCCTGATTGTTGGCAAGGTAAGGAGGATGATGAAAAGGAACTTCCTTTTATCATTAGCAGATTTTAAACAGGTTTTGCACCCCCCGAATTGTTCGGGCTTGCGTGCAAAATATAGGCCCCGAGCTACTGGCTCGGGGTTTTTTTTGTTCGGGTCCAGACCTGCCTGGTTCAGGAAAACGAATAATTGTTCGCTACACCAGCCCTGGGCCTGACCTGCAGCCTCCACAAAAACGAATAATTGTTCGCTTTATATCGAGCTGGGCCCGCAGCCCAGACCTGCAGCGAAGCTGTAACCGAATAATTGTTCGCTTTACGCCGAGCTGCCCAGCTTACCCAGGCATCTGTCGGGCCTTCGGGTCGGGGCTTTTCCGAGCAATTGTTCGGGGTGAAGATAATGGAGGCCTTCTAACCAGTATCTCCTGGACACCAAATTGACATCCGCTGTACCTGCCGTAATCAAAACTGGTAACAATTGTTCGGTGTTCGGGTCGGGCTCGGGCCAATGTCGGGCTAATGTCGGGTCGGGTTCGGGTCGGGATCCATCCCGAACAGATCCCCAGTATCCAAAAAAAACCGAACAACCTAGCAAAATGGCCGAAAATTTATAAAAAAAAGTTAAATTTAATGAATAATTTATAGCTGTAAATCGTTTACAATATAAGAGAATCTGCGAACATTTACTTGCATTGAGTACCGATTTACGATAGAATCAAATTACATTTTAAAACAATATAAGGATAAAAAACAATGGATATTACAACATATAACAGACTCTTAAATACTACTAGCTTAAGACTTGCAATGGGACTTGAAATAGAATGTTTAGGTTATGAATGTCATGAAATGGCAAGTAAGCTTAGAAATTCAAGATATGAATTTTTAGCTGATAAAGTCGATACTGAATATTTAGGTGAGACAGGTTGTGAGATTAAATTGCCGCCTTTAGAAATAGGCTCACATTATACTAATGAATTTCTAAATGATTTTTATAAATACTTAGATGAGACTCTAGGTTGCAAGGTTAAACAATCATGTGGTCATCATATTCATATAGGCTTGCGACCTATTAATATTTCTAGCTTAGATTTCTTTGATAAGTCAGTAGCGACTTTCAAGAGACCTAGAGGTTATTACTTTCAATGTAATACTGAAATGTTAAATTTTGAAATTGTAAAAGATTTTNTTTATCAATATTGCAAGAATCAAAATAAAATTTCTAGTATGNTNCCTAAGTCAAGANGNATGAATNGNATGTGNATGCCNTTAAGNTATAGCTATTTAGATTTTATTAAACATTCTAATGACTTAGAATCTTTACAAAANGCNATTTATTGNGANGAGTCNGTTAANNNNCATAATTACAATAATTATCAANNTAAATTTTATGCGGTTAATCTTAACAANACNTATTTACCTAAAAATACNATNGAGGTGAGACAACATAGTGGAACCTTAAATTTTGATAAAATTAATAACTTTGCACATCTAATGTTAGGAATGTTTAACAATTCNTATATGAATCGTGTAAAGCTTATTAATAGAGGTGAGACAGAGTCTTTTATTATGNNTAATATNTTTAGACCTNGNACAAAGTTATTTAAGTTTTATGAAATTGCGAGTCGACCTAATGGGGCTACTACTCAAGAGATCATGANNTATTGNAATATCGAAGATGCTAGATCAGTANGNNGAACAGTTAATACAATNAAAAAAAGNTATAAGACTCAAAAGGCGGTTATTTGTTATACACAACATTCTTATGGTCATGCTAACGGCGACTCTAATGGACTCCATGATNTAAACGGCTACAAGATTAACGATGGCGATTCACTAACTAGGATGAGTGAAGGTTCAATTAGTACTGATTATAATGTACAAGATGA
>FUFK010064719.1_pt1 | contig 15034 bp, 13 predicted proteins | sample 1021851 | NCBI WGS metagenome assembly FUFK01 (sample SAMEA51879418, study PRJEB19060) | metagenome | reverse complement strand
TATAGCTCCGAGGGTGGGACTTGAACCCACAACCAACGGATTAACAGTCCGCTGCTCTGCCAATTGAGCTACCTCGGATAGCAAATTAATAATACTAGGTATTAAATGGTATTCTGATAAATTTCTTTTTTCTTTTTGATGTCTTCCACTTCTTGAAGAATTTGGAAATTCTTATCCTTCGCTTGTTCAAATTCATGTATCAATTCATCAATTTTTATGTTTGCAAAATGTAAATACATCCTCGAAACAGCCTCGGAGTATTGTTCTTTTGTATAAGAAATATTAAGGTACTCTTCTTTTTTTGAATTTTCATTTTTGATGCCTTCTACTAATTTTTTAAATTCAGAATTTAACTCCATTAACTGTTCAATTTCTTCATTTGAACTAAATTCATTAGAAATCATTTCTGCAATAATTAAATCTTTAAAAATCGAGATAGAACTTATAGATTGTTCTGTTACATCTTCTCTTTCATCTGAAGTTTGAAATTTTAACTCCTTTTTAAGTATGTCTTTGGCCGTGTTTAATTTTGAAGATAGTAGATCTAATGAGACATCAANTTCAAGAGGACTTAGGTTAGATGTTATNTTCATAAAATAATTAAAAATACTTTTNTTATCTGATGTACTNTCAATAAATTTATCAATCAAAAATTCAATTATTTCAAGATTATCTTTAAGAACACTNNTNAAAATATCTTCATCTTCTTCATANAGTTCTGAAATATCTTTATATTTTTCNGGTAAATTNAGACAATGTATTTCAAGTTGGTTAGAAACTTGATTTTTAATTTCTAGAACTCTCTCAGTTGCCTTTAGTCCTGCTTCGTCATTATCGAAACAAAGTAAGATTTTATTCGTATAGCGTGAAACAGCTTCTAGCTGTTGAATNGTAAGAGCAGTACCTGACGGTGAGGCACTATTTGAGTAACCTAATTGGTTTAACGATAAAACATCAAAGTAACCTTCTACTAAAAAAGCGTATCCTTTCTTCTTAACTGAAGATATGAATTCTTTTGTGAAATACAAATTCCTATTTTTTTTATATAGAACTGAATCTGAAGAATTTAAATATTTAGGACCAAAATCTTCAAGTGTTCTTCCACCATAAGCAATAGTTTCAGATCTAAAGTTAAGAATTGGAAACATTATTCTATTTTTAAATAAAAAATTATCATTGCTAGATATAAATCCTAATTTTTTTAAATCAAAATCAGAGATTTTATTTTTATCACAAAACTTTTGAAAATCTTCAACATTTGAATCAATAAAAGATATGTCATATCTTTTTAAATCTTGNTCATTGAACTTTCTAGAAGTAAGATACTCTTTTGCTTTTTTAGATTTCTCCGAATCCATCATTTCTTTAAAGTATTCATCAATGAGATTTATTTTTTGTTGAAAATTTTTAAAATCGTTAGTCTGACTAGTTTCAGTATACGTAAGTTTGAATCCATACTTTTCAGCAACTAATTCAACTGCATCTTGAAACTCCAAATTATTAANTTCTTGTACATATTTATATATGTCACCACCCATTTTGCATCCAAAACAATGAAATAAATTTTCGACGTCTGTAAAACTCATACTTGCAGTTTTTTCACCATGAAAAGGACANAATGCCATCCCTTTAGTTCCTCTAAGTTTTCCAGTTGTAGTAGATAAAACAAAGTCGCTAATTTTTGATCTTTTTTTTAAATCTTCGATTGATTGCTTTGATATACCCATTATATTTTTGAGAAATAATCAAGAAGGTCCTCTATTTTTATTCGTTCCTGATCCATTGAATCTCTATTCCTTATCGTGACTGATGAATCTTCTAAAGAATCAAAATCTATAGTTACACAATAAGGGGTCCCAATTTCATCTTGTCGTCTGTACCTTTTACCAATTGATTGAGTTACATCAACTTCTGTTCTGTAAAATTTCTGCAAAGTTTGTTGTATATCATTTGAAACTTTAATTAATTCTTCTTTTTTACTCAATGGTAGAATCCCNATTTGGACAGGTGCGATTTCAAAATTAAATCTAAANAGTGTTCTAGTAGTATCNTTAATTACTTCTTCATCATATGTTGAACACAGTAAAGCAAAGAGTGTTCTTGTTAATCCCCCTGCAGGCTCAATTACAACTGGAGCTATTTTCGCATTTGTTTCTGAATCAAAATATGATAAATCTTTTCCGCTAGAGCTTTCGTGTGAACTTAAATCAAAACTTCCTCGATTTGCAATGCCTTCNAGCTCACCCCATCCCCAAGGGTAATCAAATTCAATGTCTACAGTTTTAGATGCATAATGAGCTAATTCGTTTTCTTCATGTTCTCTCANCCTGAGCATCTCTTNTGGTATGCCTATCCCCTTGTACCACTCAAGTCTCTTATTTACCCAGAAATCAAACCATTCATTTTCATTTTCTTTTTTACAAAAATATTCAATTTCCATTTGTTCAAATTCTCTAGTTCTGAATATAAANTGACCAGGAGTAATTTCATTTCTGAATGATTTTCCAATATTAGCTATTCCAAATGGAAGTTTTGCTCTCATTGTTCTTTGCACATTCTCAAAATTTACAAATATACCTTGTGCTGTTTCTGGTCGTAAATACACTGNTGAGTTTTCATTTTGTACTGGGCCTATGTTTGTTTCAAACATAAGATTAAATTGACGCGGCTCTGTTAAATCTTCTTTTTTNAGATTTTCTGGTACTTGGTCAGCTCTAAATCTTTCACCTGTAGGTTTATGATCTACCATAGGATCTGTAAATTCAGCTAAATGGCCAGATGCTTTCCATACTTCAGAACTTTGAATAATNGCTGTATCTATAGGAAATATAGACACTTTGCTATCTTGATTTATATCTTTCCACCAGCTTCCAGAGATATTGTTTTTAAGCAAAGCACCCANTGGGCCATAGTCATAAGAGCTCCTTAATCCNCCATATATTGATGAAGCATTAAAAACAAAGCCTCTNGNATTTGCTATTTTTACAATTTTGTCGAATAAATTATCAATTTTTTCCATAAGTTCTATTCCTTGAATTAAATTCTAGTAAGACATCATCTAATATGTCTGCATTTATATCAGGCCAAAGGTCTTCAATAAATAACAGTTCNGTATACGAAAGTTGGTATAGTAAAAAATTACTTATTCTGTTCTCTCCTGCTGTTCTTAATAGAAGATCAGGAAATGGAACCTCTGGGTACTGAAAGTAGTTAATAAAGCTATCTTTTATATCTTCTAAAGTAAGTTCTTTATTTAGATTTAAATTATGTAAATTTAACACTGCATTATGAATTTCATCATGTGAACCGTAATTAAATGCAAAATTTAAGTTTAATTCAGTATTGTTTTGAGTTAAGTTTTCTGTCTCTCTCATTAACTCTTTATTCTCATCAGGTATTTTTTCATCAGTCAAGTCTCCTAAAAATCTAAACCGTACACCTTTTTGATTAAATTCATCTCTTCTCCTAATAAGAATATCTCTATTAAAAAACATCAAATATTCNACTTCTTCATCAGAACGAAGCCAATTTTCAGTAGAAAAAGCATACACCGTGAGCCATTTAATATTATTTTTTATTGCCCAATCTATTGTTTTTGATAAAGAATGTTCCCCAGCAGCATGTCCAGCAGTTCTATCAAGTCCTTTATCAAGTGCCCACCTACCATTACCGTCCATAATGATTGCTAAATGGTCAAGATTGTTATTNTTCATTCCAAACCTTTTTTAGAATTGTATTTTCAATANTACTCAGCTTTTTTGGATCATCATGAGAATATCCAATTAAATGTAGCAATCCATGAACAAGTACTAGTTGATATTCTTCAATTAATGTTTTTGTGTACTTTTTTGAATGTTTTTTTATAAGNTTTCTATTTAAGAATAAATCTCCGAGAATTTCATTATTGTTTTTGTCTAATTTATTGATACTTGCCAANTCTTTATAAAGAGGGANAGTCAATACATCTGTAGGATAATCTTTTTGAAAATAATGTTCATTCAGCTCTTTTGAGTAATGATCTGAAACNGANTGAATATGTAATAANAAATTTTCAGAAATTGAAAACTTTTTCAAAAANACTTTCCTTACATCTTCAAAAGCNTTTTTTTCATTTTTAAAAAAATAACCGTTAAANTGAAATTTCAATATTTTTATTCTTCTTCTGTNATTTCAGGATATAAAACTCTTTGGTGNTAAAGACCCTCCAAGCTTTCTTGAAAAGAATTTTTAATTATATCTAATTCTTTAAATGTAATTGGTGCATTATTTAATTGTCCATCTGCAATTTTTTCTTCAAATATTTCGTTAATAACATTTTTTATTTTTTCCTCATCAGCATCTTCATTCATAAAAATTGCTCTACAAGCTGCCTCTAAAGAATCGGCCATCATTAATATTGCAGACTCNTTAGATGNNGGTTTNTTTCCTAAATGNCTAAATTCATCTTTTGAAACATTTTTGTTNANCATTTTTTCTTTTTCATAAAAGAATCTGATTACTGCATCTCCATGGTGCTCTAAAATTCCTTTATATACAGTTTCAGGTATTTTAAATCTCTTGGCCAACTTTACTCCCTCTGTAACNTGAGCTTTTAATATGTTTGCAGANTCCATGGGTAGAAGTCCATCATGTGGGTTTGAAGATCCAATTTGATTTTCNACNAACATTGTTGGATTNGCTGTTTTTCCAAGATCATGNTAATAAGCCATCGCTCTAGCTANTTGACTATTAGCACCAATTTTATTNGCTGCTCTATCTGCAAGTGTTCCNACTACCAATGANTGGTTGAAAGTACCAATAGCATTATCCTCTAGATAACGTAAAGCNGGATGATTTCTATCAGCNAATTCTGATAATTTAAAGCTTGATGTTAANCTAAACATACTCTCTATATAAGAAGTAAGTGAAAAAGCTGCAAGNTTTGCNACCAATGCACTTAAAAAAGAAAGAACCAAAATTTGNGTTAAGTTACCATCTTCTCTTAAAAAGAAATAAACTCCAAAAGCAAGCAATGGTTGAGTNAGAGAAATATAGATAATTCTTTCTCTAAGTAGTGNCCTGTCTGTATCTTCTGATAAAAATACTGCTGGGATAATTGTACCTAATGCACCTAAAGCTACTAATCCAATGTTTCCACCACCTGCAAGCGCTAGGAGTGAACTAGACAAAGATAGAATTAAAGTAGCACGAAGATTTAAAAGTATAACTGAGATAACTCCTACAAAAGAAACAGGTAAAGCATANTGAATGAAATCTAAATCTGACAAGTTTGAATAATATGAAACCCCTCTTAGAAATATTGAAGATACAAGAATTAAAGTAAGCATCAAAAGCAATTCGTTATCATTTTTCCAAATTGAATCTCTTAATCTCCATAAAAGAACATATAAAACAAGAAATACAGANAAGATTATTGGAATAGCAGAGGTTTGGACTGTTCTTGATTCACCAGAAAGATAACCAAATTCATCCAGNGCTTTATATAAAACCACATCTATAACTTCTCCTTCATTTACAATAATTTCATCTTTAAAAAACTGAACAGTAACCTCTTCAACTGCATTAGAAGCTTTATTTTTTTGTTCATTCCATAGTTCTTCTTCAAGTTTTTGATTAGCTATAAGGTTTTCTGCAATAATTTCACCGACCATTGATCTTACTCTNGCTTCAGGAACTAAGACATATAATTCACTTGGTAAATTCAAATTAGGAGGTGTTTGNACAATTGTTTGCCTTATTTGATTTAGATTTTCATTATTTATACCATTTGATAAAAATTTGTCAGCTTGACTTTTTGCTTCAAATTCAATTTGAGTCAAAAAATTTGAGGAATTTAAATTATCTAGGTTTGAAATTTCAATCAAGACTTCAATAGCAGAAGTTGAAATTGTTGAAAATAATAATGAGGACTGTACTTTTTCAATTTGCTCAACTTTACTCAATTCTACTATTTCGACTATAGATTGAGGATTTTCTGGATTACTTTCATTGTCAGTAACAAGTACCTCTTCTGTTCTAGCTTTTATGACTGTAAGAAACATTTCAGTAATTCCATCAATTACCGAGACATTTATTTTGCTATCAATGGAATAAACGGGGGCAACATNATTTCTTGCATCTTCTTTTAACTCTTCAGTTTTTTGCTCATCTACAACAGTTAGAAACCTTGGAGCAGAAAAAGCTGNTGGTGATTCATCTCCTACTTCAATCTTTATTACTTGGTTTTCAGGAAAAATTGAAAAAGAAATAAACCATACAGCCGCAGAAAATAAAATAATATAAAATATCTTTCTAAAGTGGGTGATGTAGATATTCATTATTTATCAGGAAATACTTCTAAAATTTTTGATACTATTTTATTTCTTACAATATCAGAATTTTTAAATTCTACTACTGATATTTCTTCTATGTTTGATAAAGATTTTCTGGTTTTTTTCAAGCCTGAAAAGTCTCTATTATGAAGATCAATTTGGGTTTCATCACCGGTAATTATCATTTTTGAGTCTTCACCTAATCTTGTTAAAAACATTTTAATTTGGCTTACGGTTGCATTTTGTGCTTCATCTAAAATTATGCATGCNTTGTTTAGTGTTCTACCTCTCATATAAGCCAAAGGAACNATTTCAATATTTCTNTTTTCAATTANATATTGTAAAGTTTCATTACCNAAAAAATACTCTAATGAATCAAATAGAGGAACTAAATAAGGATCTATTTTCTGAGACAAATCTCCTGGAAGATATCCAAGCCTCTCGCCTGCTTCTACTGCTGGTCTAGTAAGAACTATTTTTTTNATTTTTTCATCAGTNTACATTTTGACAGCACTTGCAACTGCTAAAAAAGTTTTCCCAGTACCAGCTGGACCAATTCCAAAAGTTATAGTTGAATTCTCGATTGTTTCAATATATTTAAATTGTGTAACATTCTTAACCTTAATTGCTTTTGATCCAATGATTGATATATTGTTTGATGAAGAAATGTTACTTATATCTTTTGATTCAATATTTGACATTAACTTTAAATCTTCAATCTCAATAATCTCACCTCGTTCAGCCATTGATAGCATTTCATCAAGAATTTTCATGATATCTGTTGTTTGGCCATTGTCTCCTGATATATAAACAACATTACCTTTGACATTAATTTTTATTTTTTTAAACTTATCTTTTAAATATTTTAAGTTTTGGTCATTAACGCCAAAAATATTTACAAGCTCTTTGTCTACTGGAATAATTTTTTCAATACTCATTAAATNTTTTTAAGTTTTTCTCCACCTATCAAATGAAGGTGTATATGGAATACTGTCTGCATTGCATCTGAATTAGTGTTAAATAATAACCTATATCCAGATTCATTAATATTATATTTTTTTGCTAAATCTTTTGCTACCAATATCATTTTTCCCAGTAAATTTTGATCTTCTAAAGAAGTATCATTTATAGTCTCAATTTTTCTTTTTGGAATTATTAATATGTGAACTTTTGCAACNGGATTTATATCATTTATGGCAAATATTTCATCATCTTCATAAATAATCTCTGAATCGAGTTCTCCAGATAATATCAATTCAAATACTGATTTTTGTTCCATATGTATTACATCATTAATGATACTGCAGTTATTGCAGCAGTTTCAGTTCTCAGACTAAATTCTGAAATCTTTATTTTGTGCTGAAATTTTGATAATTCTTCATCTGTCCAGCCACCTTCAGGGCCAATTGCAAAGTTATTTAATTTTTTGACGTTTTTATCAAAGGTTTCTCCACTGATATCAAAACATGTACTAAAATCATTAAAATTTATATTTTCAGGAAAAAATAATTCAGGTAAATATGCTGAGCCTGACTGTTCTAAAGCAGAAACTAACCACTCTTTAATCTTTTGTTTGCTGTAATTTGTATTTTGAGTATTTTTGGTCATACCTATGTGAATCTCATTAACATTTAGTTCCGTCAATTTTTCAATTAAAAACCTAAACCTACTTTTCTCTCTTAAATAAGGTACAAAAATTTTTAAACTATTTTGTCTTTGATACATTTTTGAATTTTTTATTTCTACATAATTATTAATAAAATTGCCATAAGAGATGAGTCCATTTCCATCAGATATATTAACTTTATCTCCATCTCTAAGCCTTAATACTTGATTCAAATGATGTAATTTTTTATCAGAAACTTCAACACTCATATTATTGTTTGAATTTTCAATATAAATAGTTGGAACAAACATTATTGTTTCAAAAAATCTCTAAAAGCTTCTTTTGGTACATTGACTTTGCCAATTTGTCTCATTTTTTTCTTTCCCTCTTTTTGCTTTTCAAGAAGCTTCCTCTTTCTTGTTACGTCNCCACCGTATANTTTNGCTGTAACATCNTTTCTTAAAGCTTTAATTGTTTCTCTNGCTATTATTCTAGATCCNACAGCTGCCTGGATAGGAATATCAAATTGTTGACGAGGAATTAGTTCNGATAATTTTTTAACNCTATTTCTACCTACAAATTCTGCATTNTCTTTGGCAAGAATAGAACTAAATGAATCAATTATTTGTCCATTAACCAATATATCAAGCTTGACTAAATTCCCTTTTTCAAAATCTAAAATTTCATAGTCTAATGATGCAAACCCTTGTGAAATAGATTTTAAAGTATCATAAAATCCACTAACAAGTTCAAGTAACGGAAGTTTNTATCTAACCTTGACCATTGATGTACTCAAATAATTTAAATCTTCCTGAGTACCTCTTTTTTCACTTAGTAATTGCATAATTGAACCTAAGTACTCTTTTGGAAACAATAGATTAACTTCACAGTATTTTTCCATTAAATGCTTGATGTCAGTATATTTTTCAATTTCACTTGGATTACGAATGATTATCTCTGTATCGTTATTTCTGACAATTTTAAACTCAACAGAAGGAGGAGTAACAATTAATGACAGGTCAAATTCTCTTTCAAGTCTTTCAATTACAATTTCCAAATGTAATAATCCTAAAAATCCACACCTAAATCCGAAACCAAAAGCTGATGATGTTTCAGGTTCATAATAAAAACTTGCATCATTAAGTACATATTTGTCTAATGAATCTCTAAGTTTCGTATAATCATCTGAGTCTGAAGGAAATATACTTGAAAAAACAGTTGGTTGTGGTTCCTTGTAACCAGATACTATTACTGGACTTTCATCTTCTTCAGAAACTAAAGTGTCACCAACTCTTATCTGAGATAATTCTTTTGCTCCTGTAATGATATATCCCACTTCTCCAGTCTTTAAATTACTTGATGGTACAAAATCTAAATCAAAATAACCCATCTCAGAAGGTTCAAAAGAGTAATTTGAATTCACAAGTTTAAGTTTTTGATTTGACTTAATTTCATCACCAAAAACACGCACTGACGCAACAACACCCCTATAGGAATCAAAAAAAGAATCAAAAATTAATGCATTAACTCCATCTATTTTCTTCTCTGGAGGGCTAATTAAATGCGGAAGTTCATGTAATAAATCTTCCACTCCTTCTCCAGTTTTTGCAGAAATTTGAAATATCTCATTGTCTTTAGATCCAATTAGATTAAAAATTTGTTTTTTTGCATTTTCAATATCAGCATCAATAGAGTCTATTTTATTTAAAACAGGAATAATTTCTAGGCCTGCTTCAATTGCTGCATAAGAGTGTGCAAAAGTTTGAGCTTGAATTCCCTGGGTTGCATCAACCAAGAGAATAGCCCCATCACAAGCAATTAATGCTCTAGAAACTTCATAAGAAAAATCTACGTGACCTGGTGTGTCAATTAGGTTTAAAGTCAAATCTTCAAATTGTAGCCTTATTGGCTGAGACTTTATTGTTATCCCTTTTTCTCTTTCTANATCCATNCTGTCAAGTATTTGATCNACATGTTCNCCTGGTTTAATTAATCCTGACATNTCAATTAAGCGATCNGCTAATGTTGATTTACCATGGTCNACATGAGCAATTATCGAAATATTTCTTAGATTTTTATTATGTAACATATTTACTAAGTTAATATCTTATATACCGAAAGGTTTTACATGGCAAATATTAATTCACAAAAAAAGAGAATTCGACAAGATTCGAAAAGAAATNTTCGTAANAAATCACTTAAAAGTGAGNTAAAAACNACNTTAAAATCANTNGAAAATGGTGANGTTTCNNCAGAAACTAANAATCAAGCTTTNAAATCNCTNGATNTAGCNTTCTCTAAAGGNGTAATTTCTAAAAATTATAGAGATAGAAATAANTCTAGAATNTCAAGNCTGTANTTTTTGCTTCATNGCAATAATNAATCTTTTAGAATTTTCTTGATTATAAGTTGATTCAACCAATTTTTTTTCAATTTTATAAATATATTTAATTGAGTCGTCAATGTTATCAGAACTGGTTTTCTTGAGAATAGTTTGAGCTTTTTTATATTTATAATCTTCTTTCTCTTTTAAAACCTCTAAAACACCTTTTTTATCAGTTGATGTCAGAAGTTTTAATCTGAAAATCTCTTTAGAGAAAAAGTTTAAAAACATTCTAAAATTTGACTCTGTCTCTGTGAAAAACGAAAGTAATCTTTTATCTATTTTTTTCCTATTATCAAAAATTGTATTAGAAAGATCCCATGGAAAAAATTCAACAACATTTTTTGAATTATGAATGATTTGTAATGATTTAATATCTTGAAATTTACTTAAATTAGATTTTTTAACTTGAAATATATATTTTGAACTAAAGTCATAATTTATTTTTTCTAAGTTATTAAATGTAAAAAATTCATCAGTTACAAATTTATACGAATCATCTGAAAATAAACTCACATTTGTATTGGAGCTGAATTCGTTTGATTTTATTTTTTCATATTTGAATTCATCAATATCTAGATTATCTAGATTATCTATCAAATTATCTGTAACTACTATATACGTCATCAGCCAATAAAATTTATGATCTTATCTTCAACAAAAATTACCTTTTTAAAATCTGAAAGATCTAAATTAAATTCATCCTTACAAATTTCTTCAGCACCTTCTTGTGATGTTCCAGTATTTACAACTTTTGTAAATTTTTTCTTACCATTTATTTGTACAACAAGCTCGTACGTAGGGTTAGTTAAGTTTGATTCTTCATAGGTTGGCCAATCTAAAGTAGAGATATCTTTATTCAGATATAGATCATATATTTCCGAAGATATGTGAGGAGAAAAAGGATACAGAAGATTACACATTGAACTAAAGACGAGTTCTTTAGTCTCCTTAGAAACGGTTGTATTTTTGTTTAGATAAGAAGAAATTTCGTTATTTGCCTTCATCAAATCTGAAACACCAGTGTTAAATTCAAATTTTTCAAGATGTCTAGTTACGCTAAAGATAGTTTGATTCATTGATCTTACGAGACTGTCTTCATCATTAGTTTTGTTGTTTTCTAAATTCGAAAATTTTGTCATATTGTCCCAAAATTTATTTAAGAATCGTTTAGTTCCTTCTATACCCCCATCATTCCACTCTACTCCATCACTTGGCGGTGCCATAAATAGGATATATAATCTTAATGCATCAGCACCGTGTGTTTTAAAATAAGCTTCGGGATCAACTATGTTTCCTTTAGACTTTGACATTTTAGAACCTCCAAAATTAATCATTCCTTGACTAAATAAATTATGAAATGGTTCATCCACATCAAGTAAATTTATATCTCTCAATGCTTTAACAAAAAATCTTGAATATAAAAGATGCAAAATTGCATGCTCTACTCCACCGATATATTGATCAATTGGCAACCATGAGTTTATTATCTTTTCATCGAATGGAGATTCTTCATTTTGAGAGTCTAAGTATCTTAAAAAATACCATGATGAATCAACAAAAGTGTCCATTGTGTCAGTTTCTCTTTTACCTTCAGAATCACAATTAGGACATTTGGTTATAACAAAATCCTCACTTTTTGCCAAAGGTGAATCCTCTGAGTTTTTATAATCATCAATTTCAGGTAATAAGACTGGTAAATTTTCTATACTTTCGGGAACTAATCCACATTTAGAACAATTNATTANGGGAATTGGACATCCCCAGTATCTTTGACGACTTATAAGCCAATCTCGNAGTCTATAAGTTACTTTTTTTTCTCCAAGATTTTGCTCAGATAAATATTTAAGTATAGATTCTGAACCATCAGTATGAGATTTTAATCCATCATAATCACCAGAATTAATCAATACTCCATTATCAACATATGGTTTTTCCTTAATGTCAATGCTGTGATCTTTATCAATTATGACTTGAACAATTTCAAGATTATATTTTTTAGCAAACTCATAGTCTCTTTCATCATGACCTGGTACTGCCATAATTGCACCTGTTCCATAATTAATTAATACATAATCTGCAACCCATAAAGGTACCTTTTTGTTATTTATAGGATTTAATACTTTTAATCCAGTATCAACACCAGTTTTTTCTTTNGTAATGGACATTCTCTCAAATTCTGACTTTGATTTAGCCTTATCTATATACTTTTTAATTTCTTTAGAATTTGATGATATTGACAAAATTTCATTCATTAAATCATGCTCAGGTGATATAACTGCAAAAGTCATTCCAAACAATGTATCTGGTCTAGTTGTAAACACATCAAAATCAAGTTCAGTTTCATCAATTTTTAAATTAAATTGAACTCCAGAAGATTTACCAATCCAGTTTTCCTGCATTGATTTAACATTTTCAGGCCAATCACCAATTTCATCAAGCCCGTTTAATAACTCTTCTGAATAGTTTGATATTTTAAGGAACCATTGGTTAAGGTTTTTCTTTATAACTTCCGAATCACATCTTTCACAGTNGCCTTCAATAACTTGCTCGTTTGCTAATACCGTGTTGCACGATGTGCACCAATTTACAGGAGCGTCCTCTTTATATGCTAAATCATTATTAAATAATTGTATAAAAAGATACTGAGTCCATTTATAATAATTTTTATCATGGGCTGCAACTTCTTTATCCCAATCATAAAGAGACCCTAATCGTTGTATTTGATCTCTCATGTTATTAATCCTGTCTTCAGTGAACTTTTTTGGATGAATTCCTGTTTTAATAGCTGCATTTTCAGCTGGCAGACCAAATGAATCCCAGCCCATTGGGGACAATACATTGAATCCCTGTTTTTGTTTATATCGAGTAATTACATCTCCAATTGTGTAATTTCTAATGTGTCCCATATGTAAATCTCCCGATGGATATGGGTACATACATAAATTATAAAAATTATTTTTTTCTAATGAAACATCACAATTAGCAAGTTTGATATCTCTCCAATGTTCTTGCCATTTTTTTTCAATTTCACTGTGACTATAATCCATGATTATCAATTATAAGCTTTGTCTATACTCAAATACATTTGCATTATACTGTAGGATTTTTCAATTATCTCAAGTGCAGATTTAACCATTTTATCTTTTTCTAATGAATTCAACTTTAGTGCTTTTTCAATTATCTCCATTAATTCATTATTATCTTTAAACAAGAAACCATTTTTTCCATTATTAATTATTGAATTCATTGGAGTAACATCTCTTGTTATACATAAAACTCCATGAGACATAGCTTCCAACAAAACTAACCCCAGACCTTCAGAATAAGAGGGAAATATAAAAATTTCGATTGAATTAAAGAAACTATACCTATCTTCAACATAACCAAGAAATTGTGTATTTTTATTACTAATTTTTTTATTTAAATTTTTAATGTAATTTTCTGAACCTACTCCTCCTATTAATAGTTTGGGTTCTAATTTATTAAAATTGTCTTTTTTAAGAAGATTTGCATATACATCGATTAAGTCTTCAATTCCTTTATTTTTATTTAATTTTCCTAAATACCCCAAAGTAGAAGTTTTGGATTTATTATTAGTCATTGGCTGAACTTCAATTCCGTATGGAATAACTGTTGGATTAATTGATGGATTTAGTTGTTTCAGCCAATCTTTTATACTCTCAGAAATAACGATCACATTAGCTGCTGTATACCATATCTTTGACAGCTGTTTAACAAATATTTTTCTTAGTAAATCTATAAAATAATTTCCTTGAAGATATGTACCATATTTGCCATGAATAGTAACTATTCTTTTAGATTTGTTTGAAATAAATAAGTTTGATATATAAACAAGTAAATCACTCCTTGGAGTGTGTGTATGGATAATATCAAATTTGTTATTTTTAAAATAACCTATTCCTCTATAAATTGATAAAGGGTTGATACCTTGCATCTTTTTTGGTCCCTTAAATCTTAATAGGTTTACATTTAGGTCACTAAATTGATTTTCTAAAGATACAAAGTTTAACTGATCTTTCCCAAGCAATAAGATTGATACATCGTATCCTCCTTCAATCTGTAGCTTTACTAAAGAATAAAGGTGTGTCTCAGCACCTCCTCTAGAAAGATCATTAATTACATGACAAATTTTCATACATCAAACCTTGGCGTAATCCATGTAGATTTATAAGGAAATATATGATTTTTACAAAAGTTTTTTTGAGTTATCGGAGTGAATTTAACCAATGATTTATCTGTTTTTTCATTGTTTTTTATTGGTGAAATAACTGATTCTATTAAAAGTTGTTTTTTATAATAATATAGTTCATTAATGTCTGATATTTTTACTGAAAAGTATTTCTTGTTATTTAAAGATATAAAGTATTTACTGTTATCTTTTTCAGAAAAGCCTTTTTCAGACTTAATTTTATTTACAAAAATATCATCATCAATTAACAGTTCAGAATTATATGATTCAATTTTTATGTCACTCATACTCACGAGTACGACTTCAAATAGATCATCTATGGAATTATTTTTTATATATTGATATCTATGGTGTCCATCCAAAATAAAAATCTGATCATAAATAACGAGGTTATTGTCAAAAGATTCAAAATTAACCCCAAGAACAATTACAGAATTCTTAATTATTGAACCTGTAATTCGATTGTCATCTATAGTTTCTTCATGTGGAAAAATAATTTCACTATTTTTTAAAATATTTAA
>FUFK010074916.1_pt1 | contig 15037 bp, 15 predicted proteins | sample 1021851 | NCBI WGS metagenome assembly FUFK01 (sample SAMEA51879418, study PRJEB19060) | metagenome | reverse complement strand
AAAAATGGAGATAATGAATAAAGAAAACGCAAGTAAACTCTGGAAAATTATTCAGGAAGCTGGCGATTATTTGGAGGGACAACTTCTTAAATTGCGTTTTATTAGAATACTTTGTTTAAACTTAAAAAGAATAACTCGTATAAAATTTAATATTAGCTTCATCTTTAAATGAAGATTGATGAGTGTCCTCTTCTAAATTTATAGGTTGATAAATNTCTATCCCAGCTCTTAGCAATGAAAAAAATCGACTTTCATAATTAAATGTTAAAGCACGTGTATTTTTATCTAAATCGTTTTGAAGAGAGATAAAATACTGAGTGTCTTCAATATTGTTAAGAACAAGACGAGCTCCTAAAAAAAGATCATTTTGATACCCATGATGCGAGTTTGAGCTACGCGTATCATATGAGTATTCAACAATGTTAGCTAAATCCCAATTCTTTTCATAAATTCCATAATTGGTATGCTCNAAACCTAAAATTAAATTAATATAATCTTCTATATTACCATTATAATCATATTCATTTTCACGATAAACNACTTCACTTTTATACAAAGTATCTTCACGTGTTGCCTGTAAATCTAAACCGAATTGAGTAATTTCNGAATACTTTGGAACAAACTTACCAGANCTTAAAACTAACGCAGGATCTTTTGANTTACCTTCATAATAAGAAAACCCATAATCATATTCATTAACATAACCAGACCAACGTAATGCCATTCCAATATTATCTTTACTAGCTCCATCAGCATAAGTGTTATTAGTATCAATGTTTAAAGNTAATTGAGGTCTAACTTTAGAAGTNGGATANGTATTAGTTNTNGCTGGTAATAGAAAAAAATTTAATTCGCTGGTTTCAAAATATTTTTTGACATTTACCATTGANTGACCTTTTTTTTCACCTTGAGCAAGACCAGTAGAAAAATCTTTTGAATTGATGATATCTACAGGGTTATAAAATTCATTTTTTCCCCAAAAAATTATATTATTACCAACTAAGAAATTTAAATCATTGTTTGTATATTCTAAATAAGCTTCATTAAAATCGATGTTCTCAGCTGCTTCAGGATCTGAAAACAAAGAATTAATTTTTAATTTTCCAGATAAATTATTGTTCTCAAAAAAGAAATTATATTTGAGTGATGAAGTGTTTAGATTATTTTTTCTATCATCCCCTTCAACATCATCAAAAAATATTGACGAACTAACTTCTATCTCACCGTATTGCTCTGTATAAGTTTCAGCAAAAGAATTAGAGCTTAAAAGAGTTAATAAAATAAAAATATATCTTATAATCATCTAGCCATTCTGGCTAATTTCTCAGGTCTAAAATCATTCAAAGATAAGTTTGTCTGAAATTGATAATTTTCCCAAGCAATCACAGTCGATTTTCCTGTTTGAAGATTAGTCATTTCTAAGGTGTCTGCTCTCCAATATTTATCTAAGTATTTTTGATAACCTTTGAAATGTAGTTCTTTTTCTAAATCACCTCTTCGATTATAAAATTTNACTGATTGGTATAATAATTCATCAGTATCAACATAAATTATTCTTTTAGAATAACCTGATTTTTTATTTTTAGGTGTTGCTTCAATTANATGACATGTAAGAGAAGCCTCTGTTAGACACGGCCCATCTTCAAGCCAAGTAAATGTATAATCTTCTGGCTCATCCGTTGATAAATCTTCATAAGAAAATTCAGAAGANACAAATTTACCAGTACGATTAGATGAGGAAATTCTTTTTACTCTTTTTAAAGCTGGAAGGTATAACCATTGATCATCATCTTTGGGCTCAATATTTGCGTGAGTTAAAAGAGAAGTCCCCTTTACATCTCTTGGTTCTGTAAAAACAATGATGCTTTTATCTCCTAGGGTATCTTCTAGTTCTTCGAAGATTAAGTTTTTAAATTTTCTAACACTTTCGTTTCCAGATTTGTCTTTTAAAACCATCTGTCCTTCAACTGTGCTATCGACAAAACCATTATCTAAAGCAATACTTTTTTCAATAATTTCTAGACCTTTTTCTTCATTGGTTTGAGCAAATGAAGATGTGCACCAAAATATCAGGGTTAAACAAATTGATATTATAGATTTCATGATGATGCTCTCCTTTTTGTTTTAAAGTTATCAATCATAATTAATATTGGTGGTAACAGTAAATAATCCACAATTAGGGCAAAAACAACTGTGATTGCTGTAAGCTGAGCCATGTCTTTATTAACAGTAAATCCAGATTGAGCTAAAACACAAAAACCTAAAAACAAACCTATCGTTGTTGTTGTTAGTGCCATTCCTACTTTTTGAAAGGCGTCACGCACACTGTCTTCTGGTGACTTTCCATTTTTTCTAGCTTTTGCATACTTCAACATGAANTGAACAGAGTCGTCGACAACTATACCAAGGGTCATCGCTACTACAATGGATACAGCTAAAGTTACACTTCCTGTATAATATCCCCATAACCCAAAAGCCATAGCAGCTGGTAATAAATTAGGAATTAAACTCATCAATCCGTATTTAATATTTCTAATAACCAGCAATATAATAAATGAGATACCAATAAGCGCAAAGGCCGTCCCTTTTAACATCGCTGGAACATCTCTTGAGGAGATTTGAGAAAATACTTGTGATGGACCAGTTGATTTTGACATTAACTCAGGTGCATTCTCTTTAAACCACCCTTGAATTGTTTTATCTAAATCTAAGAATTCTTTTGTTGTCGCGTTTGCAACATTTGCTGTTACTCTAAGAGCAGATTTATCAACGTTGATTTGATCTGTTAAATCTAAACCATAACCAAGAGAAAGCTCATATAAAAATAAATATTGAGCTGCTTCAAGTTCAGAAGAAGGAATTTTATAAAATGATTGATCATCATTATTAAAGTTCTGGTTCAATCTTTTAACAACATCCGTATAAGATCTTACACTAGTGACCTTTGGTTGGTTTCGCATAAATTCAACAAGATCATTAACTTTCTGTAGATATTCAGGGTCATTTATCCCATTTTCTTTTCCNGAATTGATTGAATACTCTAATGCATTGAGACCACCAAATTTTTCCTCGTAATAATCAATTGATTGTCTGAGTTCATATTTTTTGTCAAAATATCTTAAAAAATCATCCTCTAGAGATATTTTAGTAATTCCAAATATTAATACTGCCGCAATAGTAGCTGTTGAAAATAAAAGAAAATTTTTTCTTTTAATAACAAACTCTGCTAATCCAGACATGCTTTTATCCATATAAGCTTGCGAACTAATTTTTTTCATTGGTAATAAACTGATCAATGCTGGAAGCATTGTCAGAGTATAAAAAAGAGCAGCTATTACCCCAACAAAGACAATATTTCCAAGTTGTCTAAAAGGAGGAGAAATAGAAAAATTCAAAGATAGAAATCCTATAGCTGTTGTAAGGCAAGCAACAGTGATTGCAGGTCCATGATCAATAATCGCTGTTCTCACCCACTCGTTTCTATCTGGAGTGATCATCATTGTTTGACGAACCGATGATAAGATATGAACTGCACTAGCAACTGTTAAAGTCATTACCATCAATGGTGCAACAACGGTTGCATTATTAATATTCGTTCCAGACCAACCTAAAGCACCNAATGAGGATCCAGCACATAAAATGATAATAATAAATATTAAACCAACTCCAAAAATACTTCTTAAAATGATTGCAACTGAAACTAATGTAACAACAATCATCAATGGAGTTAGAGTAGCAGAGTCGTCCTGACCAGACTCGCTGTATTGGTTNTTAAGTGGTACNAAGCCAACCATCCTAACTTCTATGTTTGGATTGTTCGCCTCAAATTTTTCTTTTAATTTTTTAGCCTCCCCCATAACAAAAGGCACCTCAACAATGGCGTTTTTGCCTGGAAGTCGAAACAGGACATTAACCTGAGTGATTGAATTATCTTTATTGACAAAAGTATTTTTAAGTTCAATTCGAGAGTTAGCTACCTTTTCTGCGTTTGAGACATCTTCAGGTGAAATATTATCAATATCCGTTATCAAATCTTCCACAACAAGACTATCTTCTTCGGCATAACTATTTTGATAATTAGTTAAAGAGTTTACAGTTCTTACATAAGGAAGTAGCCAAGCTTCTTCTGTTAGCTGGCCTACAGCTTTTAAAGCTTCAGCACTAAAAACATTTTTGTCTTTTGGAGATATAACAAAAATTAAGTTATCATCTTTCGAATACGCTGCCTCAAAATTATCAAGAGCAATACGATCAGGATTATTTTTATCAAAAAAAACTCTAGCATCTGTATCGAAATTAAGATTTGGTGCGCCCGCCATCAACCCTAATGCAATCAAAAAACCAAATATAATAACAACAATTCGTCTTTTAAGAACAAAGTCCGCAAGTGCTGGAAAAAAATTCATAACAATTATTTGAGTGGTAAGTGCTTAGTCGTTTTAAATGAATAATACAAGTAGGCAATATGCATACGTGGTATTCACAAAAATTTAATATTTAAAATAAGAGGTTTATTAAGAGTTATTATTTACCTTTAAACTTATAATATAGAGAAACAAAATAAGACACACTAGGACAATTCCTACAAATATCCTTAAATATTGATTAAAAAATATATCTATAAACTCAATCATTAAATATTAAACTTATCCTTAATTCTATAAAACCACACTGCTAATTTAAAATAAAATACTCTTAATTGTGGGAAAATAAATTTCTTAGGTAAACCTTTGTAAATTAACGAAATATTAAGATCTTTACTATTTGATGAAAAAACCAGCTTAGATAATTGTTTTCCAGTCCAAGGAGCTGCACTTACCCCTACGCCGCTATATCCAAATCCATAATAAATTTCCTCATTATCTATTTTGCCAATTGAAGGGGTAAGCTTTTGAGATAAAGCAATCAAACCTCTCCAATTATAATCAATTGTTACATTGTTCCATTTAGGAAAAATATTTTTTAAAAATTTTTCCATATCATTTGCTCTGTTTTGATTTGATTGATCGCTTCCTTCAAAATCTCCTCTCGTTCCAAACAAAATTCGATTATCAGGTAACTTTCGATAATAATATAAAAGGTTTTTGGAATTAGCTATTGGAGAGTAAGTATTAAAGTTATGTAAGCTAAGCTCTTCATGTGTAAGTGGTCTTGTTACAATAATATTTGAAATAACAGGTAATACTCTTCCATCCATTTCAGGAATTAATCCTTCTTGATAAAATCCATTAGTTGCAACTACAATTTTTTTAGTTTTTATTGAGCCTTCACTAGTTCTTAAAAGATAAGAGCCATTGTCTTTCTCAATTTTATCTACTTTTGTATGCTCATAAATCTTTAGCTTTTTAGACAATGCATGTTTTGCAAGTCCATTTACAAATTTTAAAGGATTGATTGCAAAGCCAGGTTTATATGAAAAAGCTCCAAATTGCTCAGTTCCACCATGACCTACTTCATCAAATTCTTCTTTTGAATAAACTTTAGTCTCTATACCAAATTCAGACTTATAAACTTCAGCTTGATCTTTGATTTGGTCAAATTTGTTTTTATGATGAGCTACTACAAAGTTATTTTCACCCGTTACATCACAATCAATATTATAATTATCAATTAATTCTTTAGTGTAATTAGCTCCTTCAACAGAATTTTTAAAAAANTTTCTAGTTTCTTCTGNTCCATAAACAGATTGCATTTTTTTATAAGACATNTTGCTTGGAGGAAGACAGCAAAATCCTGCATTACGAGAAGAAGCACCCCAACCTACTTTTCCAGCCTCAACCAAAACCACATCTAAATTATAATTTTCAATTAAATTTATCGCACAAAGCAAACCGGTATAACCACCACCTATTACTACTATTTCTGAACTAATATCTTTTTGAAGGTTTTCTAAATTTAAATTTTCACTTGAAGTTGCTTCCCAGTAACTAGGAACAGATTTATTGAACTGATAAATATCTGAATGATAAATATTACTCATTAGTTAATGTTAGGTTAACATAACCCTTAATTATCTAAATAATAATTTGCTTAAATTTTATGAATTAAAATTTCTTATTTTGGTAAATTAGAAGTAATTTTGCCTCAAGATATTTAGTGATCTCTAAACATCAACAATCATTGTATCTTTAGATCCTCCACCTTGTGAACTGTTTACAATGGTACTTCCTTTTCTTAAGGCAACTCTTGTTAAACCACCAGATGTTACGTAAGTAGATTTACCACTCAACACAAAAGGTCTTAGATCAACATGTCTTGGCTCTATATTATTTTCTGTAATCGTGGGCAGAGTTGATAAAATTTCTAGAGGTTGTGCGATGAACTCTCTTGGTTTACTTTTTATCTTTTCTATCATTTCATTTTTTTCTTTTTTTGAGGCTTTTGCTCCAATTAAAATACCATATCCACCAGACGCATTAGCTGGTTTAACTACTAATTTTGATATATTTTCAATAACATAGTCTCTATCTTTTTTCTCATGACACAAAAAAGTTTCAACTTGATTTAACTTAGGTTGCTCGCCTAGATAATAAACAATCATTTTATTTACATAAGAGTAGATAGCTTTATCATCTGCTATTCCTGTTCCAATTCCATTTACTATTCCTACATTTCCCTTCTTCCAGCATTTAAAAAGACCAGGAACTCCAATTAGTGACTCTTTGTAGAATACTTTAAATCTTAATTGTTGAGCTGCCAGTATTCCTTGCCCCCCAATTACTGCAGCAGGACTATTGGTAGCAACAGCGACAAGTATTGAAGCTAGTACTGTTGCAAGACTTTGATTACTTCTATCGCTACCTTCTAGTATTTGTCTAGCGAAATGTCTTTGACTAAGGTGTGCTAATTCATGTGCAATTACAGAAGCAAATTGAGCTTCGTTGTCAGAGTATTTAAATAGACCTGCATTTACTCCTATAATGCCTCCAGGTGCAGCAAATGCATTCAGATTATTATCTTCAATAATCAATAATTCAAATGCTTTTTTATTTACCTTGCTTTTTTCACCAATTTTATAAATGAATAATTCAGTCCATTCTTGAACAATTGGATCGTAAAGAATTGCAGACTCTCTTTTTAGGTCTCGCAAAAATTGCCTTCCTAATGCTTCTTCTTCTGTTTCTGAAACTGCTCCACTCAACCTGTCACCTATTAAAGGCAATTCAATGGAACTTTCTTGTCCATATGAATATATGCTCGTTAAAATAAGTAGCAGTGCTAGGGTAGTTTTTTTAATCATTAGTTTTAACTATAATTATTTGATAGGTATTTTATAAGAAGATTCAACAAAAAATGAAATTAAATAATCTTTTGAAAAACCAGCAATTCATGTTTATGGCAATGATTTTGTTAGGTGGTTTCTTTTCATTATGGATTGTCGGAGATCTATCCACTCCAATACTGACAAGCATAGTTTTAGCTTTACTATTTAGACCTATGCAAGTTTATTTTACAAAAATAGGCGTTCCGGAAAGATTAAGTGTATTTATTACTTTCTTCACAGCTGTTTTGCTTGCAACATTATTCCTCTTAATTTTTATACCATTATTTGTAAATGAGGCAAACAGGTATCTTAGTGAGCTTCCAAGTTTAGCGGTGATTGCTGAGCCGTTGACAGATTTGTTAGGAGATATAAATGCTCCAAGTGAATCTATTGAAGGTGCTCAAAGTTTTTTGACAGAAATATCTGGTTTTGCTAGTAATGCTGTTTCATTTGGTATTTCCCGCTTGCAAGACACAGCAAATTTATTCTTAACTATTATATTGGTCCCTATTTTTCTATTTTTTTGGTTGTGGGACACTGATACATTATCGTCTGGTTTTTCAAAACTTGTGCCAAAGAAAAGGAAATTCTTAGCAAGAGTCTGGAATGAGACAAATACAAATTTCCAAAATTATTTTAAAGCAAAATTCATTGAGGTTTTCGTTGTTGCAGTCACAGGGAGTTTAATGTTCTGGGCTCTGGGGTTAAACAGTCCTGTTCTATTAGGAGTATCTTTTGGACTCAGCCAACTTATACCTTTTTTTGGCCCTGTGTTTATGACATTTCCAGTACTTATAGTTAGTCTTGCGCAATTTGGTCTGGATCCGTACGTAATAGTCATATTGTTATTTTATGCACTTTTACAGAATATTGACGGCAACATTTTTCTTCCTTTTTTAATGTCAGGAGTTGTGAAATTGCCGGCTGTAGTTGTTTTACTTTCCGTATTTCTTTTTGGTGCTATTTTTGGAATATGGGGCGTCTTTTTTGCGGTGCCGATTGCCAGTTTTATAAAATCTCTTATGGATAACTGGAAGTACGTCGACTCCTAAAGTTCACAAATAAAGNTATANACTTCTTCGACATGTCCAGGTACTTTAACCCCACGCCATTCTTTAATTAAGTTCCCATCAGGGTCAATTATGAAAGTGCTTCTTTCAATGCCCATATATTTTCGACCATACATAGATTTTTCTTTCATAACACCATATGCATCACACATTGTTTCATCGGGGTCAGATATTAGTGGAAAATTAAGTGATTCTTTTTCTGTGAAACTTAAATGTGATTTGATTGAATCTCTTGATACCCCAATAATTTTACAATTTTTCTTCGCAAATTTATCCTTGTAGTCTCTGAAGTCTTGACTTTCAACGGTACAACCAGAAGTTTTATCTTTAGGATAGAAATAAATAACTAAGAAACTACCTTTATAATCTTCAAGACTTATGTGATTGTTTTCATCAATGAGGCCTAAAAAATTTGGAGCTTTTGATTTATCATTCATGTTTTAGATTATAAGAGAAAAAAAATTGAAGGGAAGTATCGTAGCGATTGTAACGCCAATGTTAAAAAATGGTGATATTGATTTTGCATCATTCAAAAATNTATTNAGCTTTCATGCTGATGCAGGCACCGATGGCATNGTTCTTGTNGGAACAACCGGAGAATCNGCCACATTGAATAAAAAAGAACGAGCAGAAATTTTCTCTTTTGCAAACTCTAATACTGATATTCCTCTGATGGCCGGAGTTGGAAGCTCTTCAACAGCTGAAGCCATNGAATTAGTCGAGTGTTCTTTAAAGAATGGCATAAAAAAATGTTTGGCAGTAACACCGTACTACAACAAACCATCTCAAAAAGGATTAGAGCTCCATTACATAGAACTCTCAAAAGTAGGCGCCGAAATAATTTTATACAACGTACCAGGTAGAACCGGTGTTGATTTATTACCCACAACCATTGAGAAATTGATTGAAATCAAAACAATCACTGGCATAAAAGAAGCAATAAATACAGAGGAACGATTTTTAGCTTTAAGTAAAATTAAAGACAAAAGACAAGATTTTCAATTGTTTTCTGGTGATGATCCAAGTTACGTTGAATTCATGAAGTTCAAAGGTGATGGTGTAATATCAGTCGCTGCAAACGTTATGCCTAGAGAAATAAAAGAACTCTCAAACCTTTGTCTAGCTGGAAATTTTATTGAAGCAGAGAAAACTATTATAAATTATCAAGAGATTTTTAAACTTTTGTTTACTGAATCGAGTCCAAGTCCATGTAAATTCATACTTGAAAAATTATCTCTACTGGAGAATAATTTAAGATTACCATTACATCCTCTCTCCGAGGAATACAGGGAAAAAATATATGAAGCATTCAAAAATATTTAGTTTAATTTTAATCTCAATATTTGTTCTTCAAAATTGCACTATTCCAGAGAGCAGAAAGGAATACTGCCCAGAAAACGGTTGCTTGCTGGAAAAAAGAGAAAACCCTAATGAAAGGTACAAAAATGAGGGCGACGAGCTAAAAACAAATGGTGAGTTTGAATCATTAGATGTTTTAGATGAATTTCCTATTCCGCCCAAAACACCAAGTTTTATAAAAGAGGGCGAGACACCAAGACCAAAGAAAATATTCTCCTCAATTGGTTCTGAGAATGTTGAAGTTAGAAGACTTGGTGAAATTTATTGGATTTATGTAGAAGCTTTGCCGTCTAAATCTTGGCCTTTAATAAAAGATTTTTTTGCTGACGAAGAATTTACACTCACAAACGATAACCCTGCCGCAGGAAAAATTACAGCACAAAAAGATGAAAATTTATTTCTTACTCTTGAACATGGTATAAAAAATAACAGTTCTGAAATCTATTTACTCAACGAAGAAAATATGAGTGTGCAGCTTGCATATTTTGAAGATTTAGCTGCTTATATTTCTTTAAATCTTCCTGGTTATGAAGGGAATTCTATTGCTGCTCAAGGCCTTAATCTAAATAAAAAAGCTAGAATCGTGTATGTTCAAAAAGAAATAGGAATTGAATTTAGGCTTCCATTTGATAGAACTTGGTCCGCATTATCGAGAGCAGTAGATAAAGCAGATTTAAAAGTTGTCGATAGAAATAGAGATCTTAAATACATTCAAATAAAACTTGAAGCTCAAGAAGAAGGATTTTTCACCGGTTTATTTAATAGAGATAATAGTGTTGACGCAGAAGCCGATTATGAATTAGTTTTCTCAGAATCCGAAGGTAACACAATTCTAGAATTCAAAAAGCTATCCGATAATGAGTTTTCTGTCGATGAGCTAGTAGACATTATAAATGAGTCATTATCATGATTGAAAAGGGAAATCTCATATCGGAAGGGAAGGCAAAATCCCTATATGAAACTCAAAATCAAAATGAGCTCTTAATGGTCTATCGCGACGATACTTCAGCTTTTGATGGAAAAAAGAAAGAAGCTTTAAAAGGTAAGGGCGAGATTAATAACAAGTTTAATGCTCACATTATGAACTACTTAGGTGCTAATGGCATTGATACGCACTACATAAAAACTGTAACAGATAATGAAAGTTTGGTTCATAAACTCGATATGTTGCCTGTTGAATGCGTAGTAAGAAATATTGCTACCGGCTCAATCTGTAGAAGGTTGGGAGTTGAACAAGGCTTAAAGTTCAAAGAACCTCTTTTTGAATTTTTTCTTAAAGACGATGATCTTGGTGACCCATTAATTAATGATAATCACATAATTGCCTTTAATTGGGGCACACAAGAAGAAATAGCTATCATGAAAGAAAAAACGCTAATAATAAACAAACTTTTATGTCAAACATTCTCAGACGTAGGGCTCATCCTTGTTGATTATAAGGTTGAGTTTGGCAGAAAAGATGGACAAATGATTCTTGGAGATGAATTCACTCCGGATGGATGCAGGATATGGGACAAAGAAACAGGTGAGAGCCTGGATAAAGATAGATTTAGAAAAGATTTAGGGGATGTCGTCGAATCTTATCAAATAGTAGCCCATAAGCTCGGCATAAGTATTTAAATATTAGTCTAAGACCCCACATTAATTTATAATTAAACCATGAAAAGTAATCTAGTATATTTTGATTATGCGTCTACAACACCAGTAGATCCCAGAGTTGCAGAAAAAATGCAAGAATGTCTTCTATTGGACGGCAACTTTGGAAATCCTGCTTCACGCTCGCATGAATTTGGATGGAAAGCTGATGAGGCAGTTGAGAAGGCCAGATTACATGTTGCAAACCTTGTAAAGGCAGATTCACGTGAAATAGTCTGGACTTCAGGAGCCACAGAATCAGATAACTTAGCTATTAAAGGTGCAGCAAGATTTTATAAGGATAGAGGCAATCATATTATNACNTCAAAAATTGAACACAAAGCTGTATTAGATCCTTGCAGACAACTAGAAAGAGAGGGGTTTGAGATTACGTATCTGGATCCTGATGAAAATGGTGTCATTTCATTGGAGAACATTAAGAAACATGTAAAAGACTCAACAATACTTCTGTCAATCATGCATATTAACAATGAGTTGGGAGCAGTAAATGATATTGAAGCTATAGGTAAGTTTACAAGAGAAAACGATATTATTTTTCATGTAGATGCAGCTCAAAGTACCGGTAAATTGCCGATTGATTTATCAAAACTGGATGTTGATTTAATGTCTTTTTCTGGACANAAGACTTACGGTCCAAAAGGAATTGGAGCTCTTTATGTTAGAAGAAAACCTAGAATTAGACTTGAAGCACTTATTCATGGTGGAGGACATGAAAGAGGTTTTAGGTCTGGCACTTTACCTACGCATCAAATTGTTGGTATGGGTGAAGCGTTCCGAATTGCTGATGAAGAAATGGAAAAAGACAATAAGAAAATTGCAAAATTGGCAGATTTATTTTGGAAAGAAGTTTCTGGTATTGAGGAAATCTATTTAAATGGAAGTTTTAAAAATAAAATTCCTAACATTACAAACATAAGCTTTGCTTATATTGAAGGTGAATCTCTAATTATGGCACTTAAGGACGTAGCCGTTTCATCTGGGTCTGCATGTACATCAGCAAGCCTTGAGCCATCATATGTTTTAAGAGCGCTCGGTCGTGCAGATGAATTAGCACATAGCTCAATTAGGTTTTCTTTTGGTAGATTTACAACTGAAAAAGAAGTTAAAATGGTCGCCGAGACAACCAAAAGAGTTGTTCATCAACTTAGAGAACTTTCACCTCTTTGGGATATGTTTAAAGATGGTGTGGATCTTGAAAAAGTTGAATGGGTGACCCATTAATAAATTATGTACTCGAGAAAGGTAATACAAAAGTTTGAAGAAACATTGAATAACCCCCAAGCTCATAATGTTGGGCGTATGGATACAAATGCCAAAAATGTTGGAACTGGTATGGTTGGAGCACCAGCTTGTGGAGATGTAATGAGACTTCAAATTGAAGTGAATGACAAAGATGTTATAACAGACTGCAAATTTAAAACGTATGGTTGTGGTTCTGCAATAGCATCAAGCCAACAAATGATTGAGATGCTGATTGGTAAAACATTAGAAGAAGCCAAAAACATAAAAGACAGAGAAATAGCAGAATTGCTTGAACTTCCATCCATCAAAATACACTGCAGCGTTCTAGCTGAAGATAGTATTAAGAAAGCCATAGCGGATTATGAATCCAAGAAAACATAAGCCAGAACCTTTAAATTTTACTACAAAAGCATTAGCTCATTTTAAGCATATGGTCTCCATGCAAGGCAAAGAAAATAAGGTAAAACTCGGTGTCAAAAAGATGGGTTGTAACGGCTACTCATATTTTTTTGAATTTACTAGTAGAGCAAATAAATCCGACCACAAAATTCTTATAGATGATCTAGAGTTTTTTATACCCTCAGATTCCCTAGAAATTATAAGAGGCAGTCAGGTTGACTATACAATTGAAGGTTTAAATCAAGGTGTGAAATTCATAAACCCCAATGCAAGCGCTGTATGTGGCTGCGGTGAGAGTTTTACTGTCAAAGACGAAAAATTCAATTCGGATACAAGCACTGCTCAAAAAAAAAATTAAAAATATTGCCCCATGAGGTGATCTGCCCTGAAGGTTTAACAATTGAACTTGAGAATAATGAAACAATTCTCGATGCATGTCTCAGGAACGGAATAAATCTTGAACATGCCTGTGAAAAAGCGTGCGCCTGTACAACCTGCCACGTAATTGTTAAAGAGGGATTCGATAGTCTTGATTGTGCTTCAGATGAGGAAGAGGATATGCTAGATAAAGCTTGGGGTTTAGAGTCAAATTCTAGATTAAGTTGCCAAGTATTTCCTGTAGATGATCTCACGGTGATAGAAATACCGAAATATACTATTAACCAAGTTTCTGAGTTAACATAACATGCTTAAATGGGTAGATACTCTAGATATTGCGATCGAATTATCTGAAAAACATCCAGATATCGATCCACAATGGATAAATTTTGTAGATTTGCAAAAATTAGTTTTGGAGCTTGAAGATTTCGATGATTTACCAGATAGAGTGAATGAGAAAATTCTTGAATCTATTCAACAAAATTGGATTAAGGAGATAGATTAATATGGAAATGACATTATCAATTATAAAGCCAGATGCAGTGGCTAAAAATGTGATAGGCAAAATTGAGCAAAGATTTGAGGATGCAGGACTAAAAATTGTGGCTTCAAAAATGCTCCATTTGAGTGTTGAAAAAGCTCAAGGTTTCTACGCTGAACATGAAGGTAAGCCTTTCTTTAATGCTCTAGTAGAATTCATGACTTCTGGTCCAGTCATAGTGCAAGTTCTTGCAGGAGAGAATGCGATCATGCTTAATAGAGAATTGATGGGCAATACAAATCCAAAAGAGGCTGACGCAGGAACTATAAGAGCAGATTTTGCTGAGTCTATTGATGCAAATGCTGTTCATGGTTCTGATTCGCCAGTTAGTGCACAGAGAGAGATAGCATATTTCTTCGAAAGCNCAGAAATTTTTGGTTAAAAAATTGGATAAACAGCCTGTTCAAAGAAAAATTACGAAAAAAATTTGGGTTGGTGATGTACCAGTTGGCGGAGGTTCACCAGTATCTGTTCAATCAATGACAAATACTGAAACATTGGATGTTTCAGCAACAGTTAATCAAATTAAAGAATTGGAGGACGCGGGGGCAGACATAGTAAGAGTTTCTGTACCCAGCATGGATGCTGCTGAAGCATTTAAACATATAAGAGAACAATCAAATATCCCTTTAGTTTCAGATATCCACTTCGATTACAAAATAGCGCTTCAAGTTCTTAAAAATGGTGTTGATTGCGTAAGAATCAATCCTGGAAATATTGGCAGTGAGAAAAAAATTAAAGAAGTTATCTCCGCAGCAAGAGATTTAGATGTGCCTATAAGGGTTGGTGTGAATGCTGGATCTTTAGAAAAAGATTTACAAAAAAAATACGGCGAGCCTAATGCAGACGCACTGGTTGAGTCTGCCATGAGACATGTAAATATTCTTTTAGATAATTATTACGAAAATTTTAAATTGAGTATCAAATCTTCAGATATTTTTATGGCCGTTGAGAGTTATGAAAAAATCTCAGAATTGATAGAACAACCATTGCATTTAGGAATCACTGAATCAGGCTCTTTAAAAACAGGCACAGTAAAGTCTTCCATAGGATTAGGATCTTTATTAATGCAAGGTATTGGAGATACTATAAGAGTATCTTTAGCTTCTGATCCAGTAGATGAAGTTA
>FUFK010078738.1_pt1 | contig 15043 bp, 13 predicted proteins | sample 1021851 | NCBI WGS metagenome assembly FUFK01 (sample SAMEA51879418, study PRJEB19060) | metagenome | reverse complement strand
AGTTCTTGTCTGTGTCCCATCTTTCTTCTTGTCTTTTTTTTGGGACGCATCTTGTATACAAGAATCTTCTTATCTCTTTTATGAGAGACTACTTCTAATTCAATTTTTGCATCTTTTACGTAAGGTTTACCAATAGTTATAGAATCTTTGTCTTTTAAAACTAAAACTTTTTCCAGTGTTATCTTATCTTTCTCTTTTGCATTTAACCTATCAATGTCATAGTATCTATTAACTTCGAACCAAAATTGTTGGCCTGAAGTCTCAGCTATTGCATATAATTCATTACTTTTAGAAGAATTATTTGAGGGTTTTTTAGAATTTGTCATATCTTTAGGACGCTACTAGGCTCAAATTTATAATTTGATTAAGCCTAATAAGCAATCATATTAGTTTGTTTATTTTCTAATTTTATAGTGTAATAAGTCAAGGGTTTTTAAAATCTTTATTTATAAATTTGAGGTATCAAAATAATGGCACCAAGAAAAACATATATTTTAAAACTTTATGTTGCTGGGAATACTCCTAATTCAATGAGAGCTTTAAACACATTAAGAGAAATTCTTGATAATGAATTTAAAGGAGTTTATGCTTTGAAAGTTATAGATGTATTGAAACAACCACAACTTGCAGAAGAAGATAAGATCTTGGCCACCCCAACTTTATCTAAAATATTACCTCCACCAGTCAGAAAAATAATTGGCGATCTTTCTGATAGAGAAAAAGTTTTAATAGGTTTAGATTTACTTTTTGATGAATTAACTGAAACTGAATATAGTGGAGATAAATAACATATAGAAAACTTTTATAATTAGAAATGAGTTTAATGTTTATTTTTATTTAATTTTCTTTAGCAGAGCATTATGAAAGAGAAGAAATTTGGCAAATCAAATAAAATGCAAGTTCAAAAATTACCCACGGGAATAGAAGGCTTTGATGATGTTTGTAGAGGGGGTTTGCCTGTATCTCGCAGTACACTAGTAAGTGGTACGTCAGGTACTGGTAAAACTGTTTTTTCGCTTCAATACTTACACCATGGAATTTGTAATTTTGATGAGCCAGGGATATTTGTTACTTTTGAAGAGTCGCCATTAGACATAATAAGAAATGCTGCTAGCTTTGGATGGGATTTGCAAGATTTAATTGATCAAAATAAGTTATTTATATTAGATGCTTCTCCAGATCCTGATGGCCAAGATGTCGCAGGTAACTTTGACTTGTCTGGTCTTATTGAAAGAATTAGTTACGCGATAAGAAAATACAAAGCCAAAAGAGTTGCAATAGATTCAATAACTGCGGTTTTCCAACAATATGACGCTATTTACGTTGTTAGAAGAGAAATATTTAGACTAATAGCAAGATTGAAAGAAATAGGAGTTACAACAGTGATGACTACAGAACGGGTTGATGATTACGGACCTATTGCTAGATATGGGGTAGAAGAGTTTGTATCTGATAATGTTGTTCTTTTAAGAAATGTTCTGGAGTCAGAGAAGAGACGAAGAACTTTAGAAGTTTTGAAGTTAAGAGGCACTGTTCATATGAAAGGGGAATATCCATTCACTATGGGAATAGATGGTATAAGTGTGTTTGCCCTCGGTGCAATGAGACTTACGCAAAGATCTTCTAATATTAGGATTAGTTCAGGGGTTAAAGACCTGGACGAAATGTGTGGAGGAGGTTACTTTCAAGATTCAATTATCCTCGCCACAGGTGCTACTGGTACAGGTAAGACTATGCTTGTATCAAAATTTGTAGAAGACGCTTATAACAATAGTGAAAGAGCAATCCTTTTCGCGTATGAGGAATCTAGGGCTCAATTGCTTAGAAACGCTACTAGTTGGGGAATAGATTTTGAAAAAATGGAAAGTGATGGCTTATTAAAAATTATTTGTGCATATCCTGAATCAACTGGTTTGGAAGATCACTTACAAATCATAAAAACTCAAATTAATCAATTTAAACCGAAGAGAATGGCAATAGATTCTCTCTCAGCACTAGCCCGAGGTGTAAGTTTGAATGCATTTAGACAGTTTGTAATTGCAGTTACTGGCTATACTAAACAAGAGGAAATAGCAGGCTTTTTTACTAATACTGCAGAAGAATTCATGGGTAGCCATTCTATTACTGATTCTCACATCTCAACGATCACGGATACGATATTGTTGCTCCAATATGTTGAAATAAAAGGAGAAATGGCTAGAGCTTTAAATGTTTTTAAAATGCGGGGCTCATGGCATGATAAAAGAATAAGAGAATTTATTATCACTAATAATGGTCCTGAAATAAAAGATTCTTTTTCTAACTTTGAGCAAATATTTAGTGGTGCCCCACATAGAGTTGTTCCTGATCAAAATGTTCAAAATATATTTAANGGCCTAGAAACTAATTAGATGATTTATCTAATTTTAGAGCTAGAAAAAGTATCTGTATTATTTAGTGTTTGAGTTAATAATTCATCTTTATCAGATTGTGCCAAGGCTAAGTCAAACCAAAAGGTAGTTCCAACTCCTAATTCACTAGCCATACGAATTTCTCCACCATGTTTTTCAATTATCCCTCTCACGATAGATAATCCTAAACCTGTTCCCTGCTCAGTATGGACGGAATTCTCAACTCTAAAAAAACGGTCGAATATCTTTTCTTGATCTGCCTGAGATATGCCTGAACCTGTATCAGCAATTTCAATTCTTACTTTTGGTAATGGTGATACTAGCTCACATTGAGGTGCACCATTGACGGTGGTATTACTTGGTGGTAGGGCAGGGCAGGAATCTGGCCAAGTATAGGCTCTTATAGTTAGATTGCTATTTTTAGGACTAAATTTCAATCCATTACCAAGTAAATTATCAAACACCTGCAAAAGTAAATCAAAATTACCAAGAATTGGAGGGATAGTTTCTTCTATATCATGTGCTAGTGAAACATTTTTTTCTGTAGCGTTAAGTCTGTAATTTCTGAGAGTCTGTTCTATTGCTGGTTTGATATCCATTTCTTCAAGCTGAATTATTTTTCCTGACTCCAATCTTGATAAATCCAATACATCATTCACAAGTCTTGTTAACCTGTCTGTCTCTGAATTTGCAATACCCAAAAATTCAAGTTGTTCTTCATTTGAGAGCTGATCTTTTAAATCATGTAAAGTCTCGACATAACTTTTAATGTTAAAAAGTGGTGTCCTTAATTCATGAGAAACATTGCTGATAAATCTGTTTTGCGCCGCATTTAGTTCTACCTCTCTTGTTAGATCTTGAATAGTAACTGCAATGCCTTTTAATTCAACTTTGTTTGTATCTAATACTGACTGTAAGACAATTCTTAAGGTTCTAGCCGGTTCTCCCAGGCTAAATCTTAAATCATCTTTCTCCTTTTCTCTCTTTAGCAAAGATTCTATATTTGTATGTAAGTCATTAGATAGAATTTCAGGGATTTCATTTAAAAAATATTTTCCTTCTAAGAATCTTCCTTCCCAACGAAATAATCTTTTTGCTGTTGGGTTAGTAAGAACAATCTTTCCCTTAGAGTCCAATAATATTGCACCATCAGCCATTGTAGCTATAAGTGATTGTTGTTTTATTTGAGCTGCTTTAAGTTCTTCTATGTTTGCCTCNTCATAATTTTCTAATTGAGTAGCCATTCTGTTAAAACCATTTAAAAGTTCACCCAGATCACCTGTCATAGGTAAAGAAATTCTGGATTTGAAGTTTCCTTTTGAAATCTCTCTAACACCTCTTACTAACTCCCTTACAGGTCTTGTAATTGTAAGNGCATTGAATACAGCTCCAAGAATTACTAAAACCCAAATAGAAATAAAAACTGCAATTGTAACCTCTCTAGTTAATGCGGCACTAGCTAAAGCTTTTTTATTGGGCGTAACACCCAGGGCTAAAGTTCCAAGATATTTTCCCTTCCAAAGCATTGGGACAAAAACATCTGTTACTTGACCTTGTGGAGTAGTATGCTGCCTTACCAATGGGAATTGTGGCCTTTTCTTTAATTCCGATGGTAGCTTTAATCTTCTAGTGAGCTGGAACTGACTATCTGAACTTGTCGGAGTGGCACTAATCGGAATGCCAAGTTGAACTATGTCTTCAGCATCTGTAAAAAAAATATAACGAAGATTTCGACTTGACCTCCAAAACTTTTCAGCCACATTTGAGATTTCTTTTTTTTGATTATTAGCAACTAATTCAGTAACATTACCTGATAGTAATAAACCAAGATCTCGAGCATATCTTGTATCATTCATTCCTGCATCCCTTTGGATACTGTTTAAAGCAAAAAATGTTATTCCTGTCATTAGGAGGCTTACAACAAGAGTTGCAATTGCTAATAATTTCGTCCTTAAACTAAATCCACTCCACCAGGTAAGGAGTCTATCCACCCAATAGTTATTAATATCTTCATTATCTTCGAAGTTATATTTTCTACCTTCTTGAGTATTGGTATCAACCATAAGCCTAATTCTCCTTACAAAAACTTTTTCTTACCTGATGACCGATGTCATTTCTAAAAAAAATACCATCAAAACTTATTTGTTTTAAATTTTTGTATGCTTTTTCAAAAACCATATCGAAATCTTCATCTTGACATACAATGCTTAAGACTCTTCCACCATTAGTTAATAATTCTCCATCTTTACTTAAAGAAGTTCCTGAGTCGAAAATTTGACAATCGCTTGAGTCAATCTTTCCAATTTTAATTGGGAAACCAGTTTCATATTTATGAGGGTAACCTTTTGAGGTCGCTATTACACAACCACTAACCTTATTAGATGTATCAATTTTTTCATTTCCCGTTAAGTTTCCCATTGAGCATTTTTCTAAAAGAAACACAAAATTTTGATCCATCAATGGCATGATAGTTTGGCATTCTGGATCCCCAAATCTACAGTTGTATTCTATTACTTTAGGTCCAGATTTCGTGATCATTAATCCAAAATAAATAACTCCTTTATAGTCAATATTTTTTTTCTTTAGTTCGTTTATGGTCGGTTCAATTATTTCTATGGTGATTCTATCAAGGGATTCATTTGTTAATAGTGGGGCAGGAGAATAAGCTCCCATTCCGCCTGTATTTGGACCTTTGTCTTTATCATTGAGACGTTTGTGATCTTGTGCAGTTGGAAGTAGAATGTATCTCGTTCCATCACATAGAGCAAAAACTGAAACTTCTGGACCATGAATTTTCTCTTCTAGAACTACAACCTTCCCAGAGTTGCCGAATTTACCATTAAAGATCGACTCTGTTGCTCTAATACATTCTTCTTTTGAATCAGGAATAAAAACACCTTTACCTGAAGCTAAGCCATCGGCTTTAACTACCAGTGGAATAGAAGATAAATGAATAATACTTTTTGCTTCTTCAAGAGAATTGACTTTCCAAAATTTAGCAGTTGGAATGTTTGCATCTCGCATAAATTCTTTTGCCCAAGATTTGCTATATTCTAATTTTGCTCCATCTTTACCAGGGCCAAAAACTTTAAAGTCTTTTTTGCGAAGAAAATCGGCTAATCCCTCTGCTAAGGGTATTTCTGGGCCTATTACAATTAAATCTACTTTTAAAAAATCAAGTTTTTCTACTAATTCTTTTTTATTTTTTATATCTATTTTAATTCTTTCACATTTACTTATTCTTTCTGATCCAGCATTACCAGGGGTTAAAAAAACTTTTTTGACTAATTCATTTTTTTGAATTGCCCATGCCAAAGAATTTTCTCTTCCTCCATTACCAATAATTAAAATATTATCTAACCTACTGAAGTTTTTAAAACTTTTTGAATTGATACCCATAAATTTGTTTTGAAGGCTATGAGGTTTCGATGAATAATCAGTTAAAATGAGAGAAATTACTTGTAAGTAGATCTCTAATTAGTATGTTAATTACAAATCATACTTTTAGTAATCGAATGAGGTTTTAATTTTAATGAATAATAAAAATGAATTAATTTATGAGGGCAAAGCTAAAAAAGTTTTTTCTCACGATCAAGCAGATAAAGTAATAATTGAATTTAAAGATGATGCAACAGCTTTTAACGCATTGAAAAAAGCTAAATTTAAAGGAAAGGGAAAACTTAATTGCTTAATAACTACAAGTATTTTTGAAGTTCTTATGAAGAAGAAAATTCCAACCCATTTTATTGAACTTAAAAACGACAATACAATTATTGCAAAAAAAATAAAAATTATTCCTTTAGAGATTGTTTTAAGAAATACTGCTTATGGCTCTTTGTGTAAACAAACTACTATTACATCTGGCACTGATCTAGAAAAACCATTAATTGATATTTATCTTAAAAATGATGAACTAAACGATCCGCTAATTACAAAAGACAGGATTGAATTAATGCATATAATAAGCTCTAAGGATTTAGATCTAATATTTGAGTTGACTTTAAAGATAAATGAAATCCTTAAAGATTTTTTTAAAAATATTCAGCTTCAACTAGTGGATTTTAAATTGGAGTTTGGTTATGATTCTAAAAATAAAATTATACTTGGGGATGAAATAAGTCCAGATAATTGTAGGTTGTGGGATCTTAAACAGAATAATGATACAATTGTAAGCCTAGACAAAGANAGATTTCGAAAAGATTTAGGAGGTCTAATTGAAGCTTATAGTGAAATTTACCGAAGAATAAATGATTTTATTTAAATCAATTCAATAAATAATGTTTTAGTAGCCCTTTTAAAAAAGAACTATGCAAAAATATCATTTTAAATTTATAAAAATTTTATCTAATTTTGTTTGTTCTCCTCTGATATTAATAACAAACAATCTAGAATTATCTGCCAAGTATTTAATAAGAGATTCTGATAAGAATATTGCAACTTCAGAAATAAACAAAAATAATAATGGTTTATTTCAAGGACTTAATATCAATCAAGAAGAAAAATTTTTAATAGCAGAAAATAATGAAAATATTGAGCAAGAAAGTGTTCTCGTTTCTGAAATAATTATCGAAGGTTGGGAAAATCATCCTGAAGGGAGAAAACTCGAGTTAGCTGCGTATGATTCTATGAGTATAAAGCCAGGCAGTATCATTGATAATAAAATTTTAAAACAAGATCTTAATTCAATATATGCTAGTGGTTGGTTTTCAGGAGTTAAAATAAATTCTCAAGATGGTCCACTAGGAGTAAGGCTAATTGTAAATGTAGTACCTAATCCAATTTTAAAAAAAGTTGAACTTAAATCAATAAGCTCTATANTTTCTGATAAATATGTAGATGATATTTTTAGTAATTATTATGGAACAACACTTAACTTAAATGAGATTCAAAATAAAATTGACACTATAACAAAGAGATACCAAAGCTTGGGTTATTCTTTAGCTAGAATTAAAAGCCCAGACAGAATATCTGAAAACGGAATAGTGATATTGGATATTTCAGAAGGAATAGTATCTGATATTGAGTTAAGATTTCCAGATTCTGATGGGGAATCTTTTGTTGATGGAAAACCTAGAAAAGGGAAAACAAAAGACTGGGTTATTGAAAGACAGTTGAAAACAAAACCAGGTTCAATATTTAATAGATTAGTTCTAGAAGCTGATATTAAAAGGCTTTATTCCACATCACTATTTGACAATGTGAAAGTTTCCCTTGGGCCTGATAGTTTAAATCCTGGTCAAGTCATTATTTTTCTAGACTTTAGTGAACAAAGAACAGGATCATTGACTGGAGGGCTAGGTTATAGCAATAGTTCAGGTATCTTTGCATCACTTGGTTTGCAGGAGACAAATTTACTAGGTCGAGCATGGTCAACCAAATTAAACCTAAATTTTGGAGAATATTCAAAAACTTTTAATTTTTCTTTATCTGATCCATGGATTAAAGGGGATAAATATAGAACAGCTTTTAGAACAAATCTTTTTTTAAGTAGAGATTATCCTCAAGAATTTAGGAGTGAATCTAATGGGCGTATATATGCTGTAGATGATACAACCACATCCAACTCTGATACTTTTTCATCAATAGTTTTAGAAAAAACTGGAGGTGGATTTTCTTTCTCAAGGCCTCTAAATGGCGGAGACCCCTTTAAGGCCACTAAATGGAGAGTTCTTGCTGGAATGAACTTTAAGAAAGTAAACATGATTGATGGCAGTGGCAACCAAAAACCTTATGGTGATATGACTCCAACAACAGGTAACGTAAGCGATATTATATGTATTGGATATACTGCAAATGATGGCTCATGTCCTGCGGAAAATACATTAATAAGTTTTATCGTTTCTACAACAAGAAATAATTTGAATAGTTCTAGAAATCCAACTGAGGGAAATAAATTAAACTTTGGCACTGAACAGTTTGTGTCGATGGGTGAAAATTCCCCAACTTTCAATAGAATGCAAGCTTCATATTCATATTTTATTCCGACAAAATTGATAAATTTACCTATGGCATGTAAATCAAGTGAAAGTTCAAATGAAGATTGTCCTCAAGCAATAGGTTTTCAATTGAAGGCGGGTACTATTCTAGGAGAATTACCACCTTATGAAGCATTTTGTATGGGAGGAACCTCTTCTGTAAGAGGCTGGGGATCTTGTGACTTGGCCGTTAGTAAAAGTTTTGTAGAGGCAACTGTAGAACATAGATTTCCTGTATGGCGAATGTTATCAGGAGCTTTATTTGTTGATGCAGGAAGTGACTTAGGTTCCCAAAACGACGTACCTGGCAAACCAGGTAAATTGCTTCAAAAATCTGGATCAGGTTTTTCAGTTGGCGGGGGAGTTGGAGTGAAAACGCCAATTGGTCCATTAAGATTCGATGCCGCCAGTCAGGATCTAAGTGGAGATTGGAGATATTCACTTGGCGTAGGGTGGAAGTTTTAAGTGTTTTGTTGGCCTAATAATTATGATTGTTGTTATACCTTGGCTGGAGTTATCTCCAGGGAGGGTATTGGCCTTCATAGTGGTGAAAAAACAAGAGTTAAAATTTCTTCTTATGAAAAAGAAGGATATTATGTTTCTTTCAAGGATAAGCCTAACGAGCTTTTTAAGCTAAGCCAAGATTTAATTGGAAGCACGATGCTTTGTACGGCGGTAAAATTAGGGGGGAGAAATTTGTATACTATTGAACATTTATTATCGTCAATGGCAGGATGTGGCTTAAGTTATATACATATTGAGGTTGATGGAAAAGAGATTCCACTTTTAGATGGATCCGCTATTCAATGGGTTAGAGATTTTGAAGAAGTAGGCATCAAGAAAGCACCTAAACCAGATAATTTTTTTAGAGAGATCAACAAATCAATAATTTTAAATAAAAAAGACTCAGTTATAACAGTTACTCCTTCTGAAAAAACTACAATTGTTTCTACTATAAGTTTCCCCTATAAAGCTATTGGTAATCAAACTTTTGTAATTGATTTAAATCCAAAAAGTTTCGTTGAAATGATTGCTCCAGCAAGAACATTTGGTTTTAAGGATCAATTTCAAGAATTAAGTGAACTTGGATTAATAAAAGGGGGAAGTTTGGAAAATGCNCTTGTTTGTGATGGTNATGGATGGGTTAATCCACCNTTAAGATTTGATAATGAACCAATAAGACATAAAATTTTAGACCTGATTGGGGACTTGGCTTTGGTAGGGTTACCTAAGGCCCAAATTTTAGTTTATAAAGGATCACATTCTATAAATGCGTTGTTGGCCACATCGCTAAAAAATTAAATTTATCTTTTATTATTTTGGAAAAGAAATTAACCAGTGAGAATAATCAACTCTCCTCTGAGAAAATACTAGGTTTATTGCCGCACAGATATCCTTTTGCTCTAGTAGATAAAGTCCTAGAACACATTCCCGGGGAGCGAGCTGTCGCTGTAAAAAATATAACTATAAATGAGCCTCAATTCCAAGGACATTTTCCTGAAAGGCCCTTAATGCCTGGAGTACTTATTGTGGAATCAATGGCTCAAGTTGGGGGCATAATTGTAACGCAAATGCCTGATCTCCCTAAAGGACTTTTTGTTTTTGCAGGAATTAATAATGTTAAATTTAGAAAACCTGTTGTACCTGGAGATCAATTGATAATTACTTGTGAGTTATTGAGTATTAAAAGACAAAGATTTGGCAAGGTTAAAGGAGAGGCTCACGTTGATGGGAAGTTGGTTTGTGCTGGGGAATTAATGTTTTCGTTAGTTGATTAGGATAATGAAAAATAAAAATACTGAATTTAAGAAAACCTTTGAGGGTGTGAAAGTTCACCCAAATGCTTTTGTTGACTCTAGTGCCGAATTGCATGATGGAGTTACTATTTCCCAAGGAGCTATCGTTGGTCCTAATGTGACTATTGGCGAAGGAACTGAAATAGGCCCGAATGCTGTTATTTCAGGAAGAACTCAAATTGGCAGAAACAATAAAGTTTTTCCAAATGTTTTTATAGGTCTGGATCCTCAAGATCTGAAATATAAAGGAGCCCCTACCGAAGTAATTATTGGGGATAATAATACTTTGAGAGAATGTGTAACTATTAATAAGGCCACTAATCAAGGAGAAAAAACGATAATTGGAAACAATAATCTTTTAATGGCTTATACACACATAGGTCATAATTGTGAACTAGGAAATAGCATAGTGTTATCAAATGGTGTTCAAGTTGCAGGCCATGTAAAGGTTGAAGATAAAGCTATTATTGGAGGTTGTTTAGGTATTCATCAATTTGTACATATTGGATATTTAGCAATGATTGGAGGAATGACAAGAGTAGATAGAGACGTACCTCCTTTTTGTTTGGCCGAAGGACATCCAGGAAGATTAAGAGGCTTGAATAGGGTTGGAATCAAAAGAAGTGGTTTAATGGAAAACAAGGATTTTGACTTGAAGTTACTTCAAAGTAATTGGAATCTCTTATTTAAATCTAATGATGCGATCTCAAATTCATTAGAAAATGTAATGCGAGGACAATTAGATTTTTCATCTGCGAAATTATGTAGTTTTTTAAAAGAATCGATTTCCAAGGAAAGACGAGGACCAATGCCTTTAGCGAATTTATGAATAAAAAGATTTTTATAAGTACTGGGGAAGTCTCCGGAGATTTGCACGGAAGTTTGTTATCAAAAGCATTATTTGAGGAAGCCAAAAAAAAATTTATAGATTTAGAAATCTGCGGATTAGGTGGTGAAAGGATGAAGAAAGAAGGCGTAAGAATTCTTCAAGATACGACACCAATTAGTGCAATAGGAATTTGGGAGGCTTTACCTCTTATTCTCCCAACTATAAGAATTCAAAAAAGATTTTATAAATTACTAAAAAAATATCCTCCAGATTGCTTAATTTTGATCGACTATATGGGACCAAATATTAAAATTGGGACTAAATTAAAAAAATGGAGAAATAATTTTCCAATTTTTTACTATATAGCTCCTCAAGAATGGGCATGGAGAGTTGGTAATAATAGCACTACAAATTTAATTAATTTTTCAGATAAAATTTTTGCAATTTTTAAGCAGGAGGCAAAGTTTTATAAAAGAAGAGGTGGAAATGTTTACTGGGTTGGACATCCAATGATTGATTTGACTAAAAAATTGCCTTTTAAGAAAGATTCTAGAAAAATTTTAAAACTTCAACCAAACCAGAATATCTTACTTTTAATGCCTGCTTCAAGATCCCAAGAGTTAAAATATATACTGCCCACTTTTTTGAAAACTGCAAAACAATTGCAATTAAGATATCCAAGTCTTATCGTTTTTATTCCATCCTGTAGGAGGATATTTGATGAAAAATTAAAAAAGGGTTTAGCAAAATATGGTATTAAAGGTAAGGTTATTTCTCAGAAAGATGATTCTGAATTGAAGCCATACATTTATTCGTTAACAAAGTTAGCTTTATGTAAATCAGGTACAGTTAATATGGAATTGGCTTTGTATGGAATACCACAGATTGTTGGATATAGGGTGAGTAGAGTTACTGCATTTATTGCAAAATATATTCTCAACTTTAAGGTAAGATTTATTTCTCCTGTGAATCTTCTAGTAAAGAAATTAATAATACCTGAGTTTGTTCAGGAAAATTTTAATGAAAAGAAAATTTTTTATCAAGCTTGTAGGTTCCTAGATCTGAAATCAGCAAAAGTAAAAATCAAAAAAGGTTATTCTTTATTAAAAGAAGAATTGGGAGAACATGGTGTAGTTGAACGAGCTGCTAAAGAGATTATTAAATCAATTATTTGAACTTTATAATAGTGAAATGAAATATTTTTTACCTCTAATAATTGTTCTTTCAATATTAATAAACCCTTTAAACACTCTCGCTGAAGAATTAATTCTTGCAGGAGGCTGTTTTTGGTGTTTAGAACATGACTTGGAGTCCTTAAAAGGGATAAATTTTGTGCAAAGTGGCTATTCAGGAGGGGATTTACAAAATCCAACCTACGAAAATCATGAAGGGCATCAAGAAGTGGTTTTGGTTGATTATGATTCTAAAATGGTAAGTCTACCNGAGATACTAAGACTCTTTTTTAGGAATATTGATCCTCTTGATGGTGAGGGACAATTTTGTGATCGTGGAGACTCCTACAGGCCAGTTATTTTTTACAAAGATTCAATCGAGAAAAGTGATGCAGAAAATGCACTTATTTCAGCTTCTAATGAATTGCGAGTACCGTTAGAAAAGATATCAGTAGAACTAAAATCAAAAGGTCAATTTTGGTTAGCTGAAGAATATCATCAGAATTTTGCTGAGAGAAATGAATTAAAATATAAGCTATATAGATTCACATGTGGGAGAGATCAGAAATTGGATAAGTTATGGGGTGATAACGCTAGATCAACAAATCTTTGGATTAAATGATTTTAAATATAATTATTTATTTTTAATCCATTGAACAAGAGTTTTAACTCCAAAACCGGTTGCACCTGATGGATTAATCCCCTTATTTTTGTCAGTCCAACAAGTTCCAGCGATATCGATATGAGCCCATTTAATTTTTGCATCAAAAAATTCTTCTAAAAACAAAGCAGCAGTTATTGACCCACCTGCTCTAGGTCCAGTATTTTTCATATCAGCTATATGAGACTTTAATCCTTCTTTGTAAGACTTTTGTAAAGGCATTTGCCATAATAGTTCTCCAGCCTCGGCTGATGCGGTTTTAAGATCACTTGCTAGATCATTATTATTGCTCCAGAAACCAGCCACATCATTTCCCAATGCAACAACAATTGCTCCTGTTAAGGTAGCAAGATCTATGATTGAATCTGGTTTTAAATTTGATGCGTATGTTAAAGCATCAGCCAATGTGAGTCTACCCTCTGCATCGGTATTATTTATCTCAATTGTCTTACCATTAGATGCTTTAACTACGTCTCCAGGATGTACTGCAGATCCATTTATCATGTTTTCGCAAGCTGCAACAACAAAATGTATTTCTAGACCTTTTGGTTTTATAGCTCCAAGTGCTTTAGCAGCTCCTAACACTGCAGCGCTTCCGCCCATATCATATTTCATCATTTCAATTTGAGATGCTCCTACTTTAAGGTTGTATCCCCCGGAATCAAAGGTTAAACCCTTCCCAACAAGAACAATCTTTTCTTTTATAGGCCCATCTGAGTTCAAAGTTAGATGTATAAATTTAGGATCTAGATCAGAGCCTTTTGCTACAGCTAAATATGCACCCATACCTAAATCTTCACATTCTTTTGAATCTAAAATTTTTACTTCTAAATCATGCTCTTCGGCTATTTTAGAAGCTTGCAAAGACATTTCGTGTGGTGTAAGACTATTGGGAGGGGCAGCTACAAGTCTTCTAGCTAGTTCTACACCTTCACATATTTTTTCTGTCTCTTCAAAGCTAATATTCATAGATTCTTTGAAATTCAAAAATTCTATTTCTTTAAGAACTTTCTTTTCATCTTTTTTCTTATTAAATCTATTGTCCTTATAAGCAGATAATCTGACTAACTCTGCTAACTGATTTATTTCTAGTTCTAAATTTATTAATTCCCAAGGTAGCAAGATGCTAATTTTTTCATTTTCATCAACAGTTTTCCTAATTATATTTCCTATGGAGTTTTCTATATCACTTTTATTTAAGTCTTTTAGTTTGCCAAGACCAACTATGATTAAAGTCTCTAATTTTTGATCCAAAAATTCAAAGCCTAAAGTTTTCCCTTTTTCTCCTTTGAATTTTTTTTGATACGCTTTTTTTTGTAATAATTTTGGGTCAACAATAAATTTTAAATTTTCAAGTTGGCTTGCAATTTCGTCCTCTAAAACTCCAAAAATTAATGAAGTACCTTGCCAGTTTTCTAGATTTTTTTGGAATGTGGAAAATTGCATTTGTAAAAGGGATTTAATTTACTTTTAGTTGTTCGTGAAAGTGGTTGCCCACTTATCTCGAGTTTCTTTATTAAAAGGTGGCAACCATAAATATATCAGTTGCTGCTCTAATTTACGTCTTAATTTTACTTCTTTAGGTACATCTAAGAAGAAACGAATATCTTGGTGACTTGAGAGGTTTGTATGAGATAAGGCTTCTTTATAATTCATGAGGTAATTTTTACAGTCATGTTCTCCCTTCCATCTTTTATTTGCTGAATTTGTTTCTCCTATATAAAGGATTATTTTAGAACTTCCCATAGTATCAATTACAAAATACATTGCTGGACCATTGTGTATATATTGATTGGTTCTCCAAAAGTTTAAAGATAATGGTTGCAAGGAAAAGGGATCAATTTTTTTGTCATTGGAAATTTTTTTTATAGGAAGACTTGTTTGGTGACTAGTTTTATTTTGAGTATCTTTTGAAATTTTGAATTGGTGATTATGGATTCTATTTCTCCATTCAGCTAAGATTTTGCCATTGATTTTTAGATTATTTGAATGTTGATAATTAATTGATGTATCAACATTTGAATCAAATAATTCAAATTGTCTATTTTGGGTTGAAATATTATTTATGTTGAATTTTTCCAATATTTATGAAACATATTTACTAAATTTAATTATGAAAAGATATAAATCAAAGAATTATTTATAAACTAAAATTTATTAATGTTCTAATCAATTTAAAAGATTCTTGTTATCTTGTAATTGAGCCTTAATCTTGCGAAG
>FUFK010062827.1_pt1 | contig 15044 bp, 26 predicted proteins | sample 1021851 | NCBI WGS metagenome assembly FUFK01 (sample SAMEA51879418, study PRJEB19060) | metagenome | reverse complement strand
CTTTCAGATGACCCACGTATATATAGCTAGAAAGAACCTAGTAGTAGCAAGGCATTACACCTTACGCTTTAAATTATTAGCAACATTAACCTGTAATTGTCTACGTAAGTACAAACCGAATGTTTTTTGTATGGCATCTTCTGCTTCTTTTTTTGCAGGGAATATTGCAGGGTATGTTGCGTTAGGTTGTGCTATGAATAATGCACGTAACTTGTTACCACGTTCTCTTCTATATACACCTGCTGGTCTGTTACCACCTGTAGGCTTACCAACAAATATATTATTTCCTGTTACTTTTTTTGTTCCTATAGCTGTATATATTTTGTTGATAGTTGACTTAGTAATGTTGCCATACCTATCACGTTTTACAAATGAGTTTTGTGTAGGTACTAATATACTGTTGCCTGGTATGTTTGTAGCTGTTGGGTGATTAACAAATAATGCATCATACTTAGGTAATCTGTTGCTGCCAAATATATTCTGGTCTAAGTATCTACCCATGTTATAGGGTCTGTCTTTAGTCATTATTACAGATGTCAATGTAGCCTTTCTTGCAACTGTTGCCCTAAAACCTTTTTGCGTTTGTTTTTTAGGTCTATCTATATATCGTCTTGATGAACCTGCTAACCTATTTAATGCTGACTTTTGTTTGCTACTTGGTATAAACTTAGACCCCTGTACAGATGCATTTATAGCCTGTGCTATAGAAAATGGTAACTGTTTTGTATGTTGGTTAGTCCACTTAGTGGCCTGTGGCAGTTGTGACTTTATATCTAACCTTATAGCCATTAGAAGGGAATTGTAGCTGTCTCTTCTACTTTAGCCTTTATGTTATGTGGATAGTCAAAATCTGTAACTGAGAAGTTAACCTTAGATGCAGGTTCATTATCTTTGTTCATGTAATTATATATACCTGTAACTCTGCCTATGACAGTAACTTTTACACCCTTTTTAAAGCTATCTACAATAGATTGCCAGGCTTTGCCAAATACTGTGCAATTAACAAACGTCACATCTTCTTTGTTGTGATTCACTGCTATTGTAAATTTTGCAACATCATATGCACCTACTTGAGCATATTCAGCATCACCTGTAAGGTTGCCTGTAATAGTTGAATTAAACATTGTTTTCTGGTAAATAGTTTGAGATCAGATAATTAATACCTGATGAGTAGGAGTAGTTATTAGCCTTACACCAATCTCTAAATTTCTTGTGATTAACGTATGTGAGTTTAGAGGATACAAGAAAACGATTTTTCCAATTTGATGCAGCAACGTCAATAGGTCTGGTTTCAAGTGGTTCATCAATCATGTGTTAACAGCTAACCATTCTTCTATAAATGTAACGTGTTGTGGTTTTGTTATGTTTTCAGATAACTTTTTATTTCTGTCAAAGTCAAACTCTATATATAAAGCATCAGCTAATGTGTTGTAGAGTTTTTTATCTTTAACAAGTAATTTACCTACTATCTGTAAGTAGTATTGTTTAGTTTCATCATCTAATATTCTAGGCATACCAACTGCCTTATTTTTGTTTATAGGTGTAACTTTATCTTGCTGTATATCAGGGTTGTATACCTGTCCATCATGGTCTGGAATACCTGCTGTAAGATTTAGCAATCCTAATAACAGATAGCGTTTAAAATATGTAAGTGCCTGACCTGTACTATATAGTTCATTCTTAGCAATACCTTTTGGTAACAGTATTTCACTAGGTGGTAATGATTCACCTGATACGTGTAATAGCTGCACAGTAAGTATGTTGTTATCTTCNACTATNTTTGTTGTATTGGTCACTATCAATCCATTCTTTGCTAATACAGGATTTACAACAGATAGAACACCAGATAAATCAGCAAACTTTCCATACTGTGCATTAGCTTCTTCCTTAATTGTGCCTACTTCCTGTATAAACTTACATAGGGCTGCTGTTATTTCTTTTGTCAAAGCGTCTTAAATATTTGCCTTAGTATAGCTATGGTNTACCCTTATNGCAATCATGNGTGTTAATAATCTGTCTTAATCGTTCATTATCTGCTATCACTTCTGCCAGNAGTTCATANGGGTCATTTATCCCTGCTAACTCTGTTCTTAGCATTTTTATACGTCTATTTCTTTTTGCTAATGTACAGGACATTGCATTTAGTAGACTTTATGAGCTAACGATAACATATATATAGTGTTTGTGAAGATTTAATACAATCTATATAGTGTGCTGTTGTATAACTGTTCTGCCTGTGTTCAATTACTGTACAAACATTGACCAATTACTGTACAACTAATGTCCACTTCACGACCAACTATTGACCAATCTTTAATAGATAAGATTGTAGCTATAAAGCCTAAATACGTTACAACTAATGGTTTTATACATATGCTTTTAGAAGATGCGTACAACGATAGGGTTAATAAAAAGGTAAATTTGACAAATAATGTAGACTATATACATATAAACAATAAAGAATTAGAAGTTAAAGAATTAGAAAGAAAAGAACAAAAAGAAAAAATAAATAAAAAAGAAAAACAAGAAAAGAATATACCAGATGACTTACAACACTTACAAACTCTTATAGATGATTTCTGGAAAGTAAAAAAAGGTAGTAAATCAATACAGGCCTGGAAACAACAGATAACAGAATATAGAAAGTTTATTGAAAAGTATGGTGAAAAGGTTTTAAGAGATCAGTTAGAAGCAGGTATCCTTGCAGGTACATGGAAGGGTTGCACAATAAAAAACTATGAGTCAATAAGAAAAATAAATAATAATTTTGTAGAAGAAGAAAAAGTACACCCAAACCAAAAGGTTGTACAGTTTGATGAAATGGGGAACTTAATCTAATGGATAGTTTATTTAACGGAAGTGGTATAAGAACACTACGTAAAATGGTCAAAAAAGGTCTTATTAAAGTAGAAGATCTTAATACACCGCCTTCTGGTTGGTTTATAACTATGGGTTATGACAGGGAAAATAAAACAGGTAGGTGGAAACGTCTTACACGTTTAAAATCTGGTGCAACACCGTCAGTTCCTGTACATAAATTGCCAAAATATAAAAATGTACTTACAGGTAAAATAACTTTCGATCCTGTGGAATATGAAAAGCAATATTAAAGATATTCTTGTACAAGATCCATTTGTAGAGTTTTANCCAGAACCNCATAAATANTACGANNTAAANCGTAANTGNTATGTAGCNAGNTCTGTTAGTGATGTTGTNANAACANNTNATTTTGTNAGTAAAAATATGGAACAGGCTGCAATACGTGGTACAGCAATACATGAGGCTGCACAGATATGGTGTGAAACAAAAGATAAGACACTAGCACTGGCGTATGCAAAAGAATATAGACAATGGGTAGAACATTTAATCAATTATCGTATGTGGGATACATGGGATTGTGTTGCCAATGAATTACGTATGGTAGATAGAAAAAGAGATATAGCAGGTAGTTTAGATGCAGTGCTACAACATAAAGATACAGGTATGTTATGCCTGGCTGATTTTAAAACACAGGTTAAGTACAGAAAGAAAAACCACAGGCTACAGATAGGTGGCTATGTATCGCTTTTATATCAAAACTATCCTTCTATAAATTTATTTAGCTGTAGAGTAATTTATATAACACCAGATGGTATAAAAACACAAGAATATAACCCTGCTGAATGTATGTATGACTATGAAGAAGCTAGAAATTTATATTTTAAAAAAGCTAGTATAAGGTTGTAGCTTGCATATGTTAGGGGTATACCCCATACTATGTTTAACTGTTATTCTATCTCTTGTAAAACAATGTCTTTTGAAGAAGAACTAGAGGCTATTGAACGTGAAGAATGGTTATCAAAATTTGATGACCGTCAGGTTATGATGGCTGCAAGAATGTTTTTAGAGTGGTTGTATCATTTACCTGATGATTGGAAACCAAAAGAATATACAGAATTTACTTTTTAATTATGAACATACAACCAGACCAATTATTAAGACAGTTAAAAACACTGCAATTACAAAAAAAAGAAATAGATATGCAAATAACAGAAAAAAAGATGGTATTAGAAAAATATTATATGGACAGTATTATCATGAGTACATTCAGTATTGAAGGTATTAAAGCAACACGTAGACGCAAACCAGAAAAATGGGAATATACTAATGCTACAACTAGGTTTAGGAAGGATATGATTGACGCAATAGAAGATAAAGAACAACAGGAAAGAGAAGAAGGTATAGCTACTAAATTAGAAACAGGTTTTACATGGTCAATAAGATGAAAACAACAGAAAGAGTCGAAAACGCATTTAAGCGTATAAAAGAATTACTTACGTTAATAGCAGATTGGACTAAACAACCAAAAGAACCAGATGCACTAACAATAGAATTTACAGAAAAAAAATTAGAAATGATAGAAGATTTATATAAACAGTTAGGTGCTTTATCTGATAAATATATGTTTAGTAATAGAAAAACATTTAGTACAAAGGAATATATAGTGCAATATGACGAGTTAAAAAAAAAGATAACAGATTTAGAAAAATGAACGCAAAAAAAAATAAGGGCGATAGAGCAGAAAGAGAAGCCTGTTTATATCTGACAGCAGCAACAGGACATATAGTAGAACGTAGATTTGGTGCAGGTCAGGAAAAAGATAAAGGTGATTTAGTTGGTATACCCAATACTGTTGTACAGGTTTGTGATATGAAAGATAAATCAGAAGCGGTGCTTAGAAAACCTAGAGAAGCAGAACAGCAAAGACTAAATGCAAAAGTAGATTATGCTATCACTATGGTCAGGTTTAATAAAAGACCTGGTTGTGCAGAAGGTGATAATTGGAGGGTTGTCATGACTATTGAACAGTATGCAAGATTGATAACATGAAAGTGTTAGTTGCCTGTGAATATAGTGGCAAAACTAGAGATAGTTTTATTAGAAATGGACATGATGCCATAAGCTGTGATTTATTACCTACAGAAAGACCAGGCAAACATTATCAGGGGGATGTAAGAGATATTATTAATGATGGCTTTGATTTAATGGTTGCACATCCAAGTTGCCAGCATTTGGCTTGCAGTGGTGCTAAACACTTTTTTAGAAAGCAGAAAGAACAGAAAGAAGCATTGGATTTTGTACGTATGCTTATGGATTGCAACATACCTAGATGGTGTATAGAAAATCCTATATCTGTTATAAGTAGTGCAATCAGGCCACCAGATCAGATAATACAACCTTATGAATATGGTGATCCTTTTCAGAAATCTACCTGTTTATGGTTAAAAAATTTACCATTACTCAAACCTACAAAGATAGTAGATAAAGGAGAGTTTTATATATCTCCAAGTGGTAAAAAATTACCTGCCTGGTATAGCAACAGTAAAAATTGGCGAGACAGAAGCCGTACGTTTAATGGAATATCTAATGCTTTCGGAGATCAATGGGGTAATGAAAGTAGATTACCTGTACCAGTAGAACAACTAAGTTTATTCTGATTACTTGACAGGGGTATACCTTAGATATATATTAAAAGAGTACGTAACACCGAGAGGTTTTCCAAATGCAAACACAAAACAAAAGTACAAGAGTTTACTTTGAATGGCTAAGTTGCGATATTGAATTTCAAAATTGGCTTAAATCTTGTCCTTACGATCTCAACCTTTTACAGCAAAATAATGATAAATCTATAACTTTCAAATTTGCACACGCACATCTATTTGATGAGGAGGAAAACTAATGCAAAACTTTTTAATGATACTTTCTGCTACAGGGTTGTTTTATACAGCCCTATCATCAACTCTATATGACATGACAGTTACAGATTGTAATGCAGGTATAGAACTAGCTTGTAAGGAGGTAAACAAATGACACCAACTTTTGAAGTTTTTCAGATTGAACTTACGAGCAAAGAAAGAGACATTCATGCTTTGTATAAAAATGATAGGAAGAGGGAAAACCAACAATTAGCTACTGAGGCATTGATCAAAGCCATTCATCAAGAAGTTGATGGCACAAAACTTGTTAAATCAAAACTATGGAAGGCAAAAGACCATGACGCTTTGTTAAATAAGATTATGAAAAAAACTAATTGTAATATTGATGAAATAAATTTTTGGGAATTTAGGGAGGATAAGAAAGACAATACATACGAAAATCTTTTAAAAGAACCATTTTATAAATTTNATGAAAATAGAATTAGGGAAGATATAGAAAGAGAAGGTGATCTTAATAAATTATATGATGGTTTATAAGTAGGTATAACAATATAGTCGGGAAGCCTGATAGTTAGGTTTGTGAGATACCCTAACTTGAAAGTTATAAAATACCTACTTTAGGAAAGACAGGGCAGAGTACAATTTGGATCTGATCTATCTCCTGACTTACAACCCCACAAGGGGTTTTTTATTGTTTAGTTTAATTTAGGAAACAATTTTTGCTCTAGCATATCTACAGCCCTGTCATCTAATGTATTTGATGTCTGCTGACAGATAACACGTAAAAGATCAATTATTAACCTTTTAGCACCTGTTGTAGATAGGAAACGTAAGATTATAGGTTTTAGAATTTTGTACATAGTTTGTTTGACTTTACAAACATATTGTAGACGTTAAATTGTGTATGGTCATCTTTATGCCACCTTAATCCCCAGGCAAAGTATAGGTGGTTTTTTTTTATTATGGAAGAACAAGAACCAAGTAAAGTTGAAACCATTGTAAAAGTTTGCGTTCTTCTTTGGAGTGCAACGCTATTATCTCTTTCATATTACGAACCGCCATCTGGTAAAAAGATAGTAGATTTTGATCCGACATTTATTGCAAGTATTTTTTCAGCAAGCACTGCGTCACTTGGGTTTTCGATAAAAAAGAAAAAAGATACTATAGTAGATAATAAGAACTCTAAAGTAGGCATCAAATGAAAAAGCTACTCTTACTAGGTTTATTTATAGTTGCACCTTGTTACGCAAACGGAGTGCCTTCTTGGACTACTGGCTCTAGTAACAGAACTGAAAATACTACTCAGACTATAACTCGCACTGTAGTTACTGAGAAATATGGGTCAGCCCTNAATACTTGGGAAGCATCTAACATATCTGTAGCTGCNTCTGCTGGTATTGCTGGCGGTGATGCAGTATTTACAGTTGCAGANAGNACAAAAGATTGGTCACTTAGTATTACTACTAGGGCAGCAAGCCAAATGACCGAAAAGATTACTCTTAATGATGCGATTACGACTACTAGCGTTATCACTTCTTTGTCTGTCTTTAGTCAGTAATAAAGCAANAGCCGAAGGCGATACAAACGTACANGCTCAACCTAATGCTGTTGGTAATTCCAGTATTATCAACCANAATATGAATGTTAATAATGGAATGACAGGTAAGCTACAGTTTGGNAACTTNGTTTGTAGTCANCCTACTATGGCTGTAACTCCTTTNTATACAGGTAATGATGCACANGGAGAAGAAACNTATAGNATCAATGAAGGTTGGGGAATACAAATGAGTTTTATGATACCGCTAGGAACTAATAATGAAACGTGTTCTGAACTAGCAAAAGTAAAGCTAGACCTAGCCANAGAAGAACTAGACAAGCAAGTGCATGATAANCANCTAGTTCGTATNTTGAANTGTCNGACAGCTTCACGCATCAGGCTACATGATAAACCCTGCTTCTAANTNCGCATANATCTGCAATGATGTNATNAATATACGAAGTTATGTNAAAGCNAANNCNGAAAAATTTAAGTAGCTAGTTTAGACNCCACATAAGTTACCCAGTACAGGTATGTGAACTCTAGCTACCTTTATTATTATCCATCTTTTCNTTCACATTTGCGACTTCTTTTTTAAGAACTTTAGTAAAGATTTTCTTAAATGTTTTCTTGATAAAAGCTAATACTGATTGCATAGCAATACCACCAACCACACTAGCAACTGACGCTGTACCTGCTGCTATCACACTAGAAGCTATAACCTCTGGTGCAGGTATTGGCATNTCTCCAAAAAATGGTAGATTAAACGTAGCTATAGCTTCTTCAGTTGATAAAGTTTCTTTGGTGGNTGGCAGGTTTGTCGGTATTGTCTCTGGTNTTACTTCTAACTCTCCCTCCTTTGAAGATGTTGTTTCTTCTTCAGCAGAAGATTCCTGACCTCCCAAACCCGACTCTACCTGTTCCAGACTTGGAAGAAGTAGAGGGTCTAGATAAGGTTCTTCCACTATCGGAGGATAAAAAATTGTTTTAGGTGGAACGAGAATATAATCTGTATCTGGTAAATCAGGCAGATTTATTTCCATTCTTTTTCTTATTTTTATTCTTATTCTTGGTGTTTTTAGCTAAGATCATAAAATCTTTTCTGGTGATTTTTTTATCACCATCAACATCAAGTTTGTACTGTTTTCCTTTAAGTGGCATCAGACTCAGGGGTAGTTCTATCTTTAATGATAGCTGTTAATTCAACAAATCTTTTTTCACATTCTTTAACTACTGCTTGTGCTTGATTATGTTTGTTAACTACTTCTTGTAGCTCTTTTTGTAGCTCTTCGGTTGTAGGTTTTGCCATAATTTAAAAAGGTTTGCCAGTAGCAGTAACAGGTGTATTTATAAGAGCAATATTATCTTCTAAAGTTTTTTCTATTGCTGCTACATCATCTGCACCAATAGCAGTTTTAACCCAACCAAGTACAGTTGCTTCATCTAGCTTATCGTAAGCAACAAAATCACTTGGTAATGATTCTGGTTTTGTAAAAGTTACTTCTCCTGTTGCTCTGTCTTTTTCTGTTTCGCCATCCATTCCTTTTACACGATANATGACTTTGTTNACATGACCATCNGATAAGTCACGTTCCATTGTGTTTACTTGCCACGTTTTAGTAATAGCCATNATAATTAAANNTTTAAATAATTAAAGTTTAGCTAGGTTTAGGATACTTAGCTTTAACAGGATCGACAATATCGGTTTTCCATTTATCAATTCCGTTATGATAAATATAATCTAATTGCGTACCCCAACTTGGATATTCTTTCTCTCTTTTACGAGCATACTCTTGTGCATCATAAGCAGCTTGCATTTCTTTTTGTTTTGCTAACACTGCTTGTTTGGTTGGCTTAGTAATATCTGTAGAAATCCATTCTAAAGTGTCGTAATCTTGACTCCACATATTCCATTCAGCGTTAGGAGCTAACTCTCGTAGTGCTTGCGTAATCTTTATCATGAGCTTGATAACTCCATTAATGTAAAAGAAGAAGATCTTTTTGAACCATAATAATTATTTGCTGCATATTGCATTGACTCCATATGTTCATATTGTCCACCATCTATCCCTGCTCTTAATGAATAGCTAACAGAACTTGTTGTACTGGGAGAATATAAAAAAGAATGTGTAGATTGTTCATAATTATAGAATACACCTGTACCTGACGCATTGTGCCATCCACAAAAAATACAAGTATTACCAGCAAACAAAGGGAAAACTATATTATCGCCTGAGTTTGAGTCTTCATTACCATAAACAGTAAACATAAATAGCAATTTATTAGTGCTAACTGCCATTGAATGGGTAACTGAAAATAATTCTACTCCTTGACTTATTGTTGGTGTGCTTGAACTTGCTGCAATGTTGCTAGTACTTGTTACAGAAGTATTGTAACTTAGACTTTTAACGGTAATTATTCCACCTTCTGCACCAACTCCTTCACCACTAGCAGGGTGTATGCTATTTGTAAATATTCCCATTATGATACCTCCGTTAAANNAAANTTNTANTTTTTGCCANNNCGTTTGTTAATCAANNANANATCCTCTGCTCCTTCTTGTATAGTATAACTTCCCCAAGTTCCGTCAACGTCATTTGATCCACCTTCGTTAGATAAGTTTAGGTCATTGGTATAGACGTTCGCCCAACGTTTTGAAGTAGAACCTAAGTCATGTGCATTGTTACTTGCTGGTAAAGCATTACCTGTAATTGTTACACCAGTACTTGTAGTCGTAAACTTTACACTGCCATCATAATATAGTTCTACAGCATTATGTGCTTTAGCTACAATACTTTGTTCACCGTCTACCGCTCTAATATCTATATTATAACTACCACCTCTGATATAGTTTGTTGATCCATCATGATATATTTCCATATCATAGCCAGAACCAACGTATATCCTATCGTTATCAAGAACGTGTATAGCCTGACCGTTAGTTGATAAGTTACCGCCTAGCTGTGGTGAAGTGTCAGAAACTAAGTCTGTGTTAATACCTGTAAGGTTTGATCCATCNCCATATAATGTGTCAAAATATCCGTTTGCAAATCTGACACTACTTGTTCCAATATCATAAGTACTGTCTGCTGCTGGAGCTAAATATCCAGTTTTATGTAAAGTAAGTCTGTGAGTACCATTAGTATAGAAACGCATATCAGCATTAGCTGACGTTCTATACATCATAAAACCGTTGTAGTTGTCATACGAGATATTTGCTTCATCATCATTGTCTGTATCACCAAATTCAAGCGTTGCTCCACCGCTAGTAGCACTTGTAATTTTTATTTCAGCATTAGAACTAGAACTAACTGTTACACCTGTACTTGTAGTTTCAAATTTGCCACTACCATTATAATGTAGTTTTACTCTTCCAGCATTATTGACTTCCATAAAAGTTGTCAAGCTATTCGCATTACTACCGTCACCATGAGCCATGTATAGTGAATTAGAGACTCCAAAAGCAGCCATCTTGCCTGTTCCTTGACCAAAGGCAAATCCTTGAGCTGACCAACCACTACCATCTTGAATAGCACCTGTTATAAAATGGTTTGTATTGGAGTCAGGATCTATTGAGTGACTACAATCTGCAACAAAATTTCCAATTACATTAGCTCCATTTCCAGTTGTCTCAAACCTTTTAGTACCGTTATGAAATAACTCTACTTGTCCAGCTTTAACGACTCTTAATTGTGTTTCTTGGTTAGTGTAAGCACCATTATTATGAAGATTAAAATCATTATTTGTTGACTCAAATGTTTTTAACTCTAGTGCGTTATCGGTTGGATTATATACAAAACCAGCACCATCAGTAGTAGTTCTAAGAAGTAAACTACCCCCGTGTGTACCGTCATCGCTAGAAACTATTTCTAAAGCTGATTCATTACCATAAAGAGATAATCCACTGGTAGCTCCAGTTCCTCTGGCATAATTATAAATGTGAGGTGTACCTGATGTTATAGCAGAACTATCATTGATTTTTATACTAGTACCTGTTAGTTTAACTCCCGAACTTGTAGTCTCAAACTTTTTAACGTTGTCGTAGAAGAGTTCTACAGTTCCATTTGATAAAGCTGTTATACCATTTTCTCCAGCTTTAGGTCTAATTAAAACTCCATTAGTTCCGTTACCTCTTATAAATAAGTGACCCGTACCAGTTTGATCTATGTAACTATTATTGCTAGCGTGATATAGCTCTAAATCTTGGTTAGCACCGATCTGTAGCTTCTTACCATCTGCTGGTATTTGTACATTTCCACCATTAGTTATTCTAAATCTCGTAGCAGGGACATTTGCACCGTCTTGTGTTGTTTTAAAATCTAAACGAGTTGGCATATCATTAGTGCTGGGTGTTCCNTCTATTANCGCAGCTATNTCNGCNGCCCTNTCATATTCTGNTCCGTCATATCCATAAAAACCTANTCTTCCAAGAAAATCACCACTTTGTACAATTCCCTTGTTAAGATATGACCCTCTTGATCTTGCAAGAACTATATTACTATCATAGTCAAGACCTGCTGTTGTATTAGATTCAATACCAATCGCATTATCTTTTGTAGCTCCTCCACCAACCATTAATTCTGGTTGTCCTGTTACAGCAAAGCTAGTTGCAGTTCCCACAGTACCAAATTGTGCTGCACCAGCATCTGTACTCATACTGGTTACTCCAGTTGAGGTTGTTTTAAATTTAGCACTGTTATCATAATAAAGTTTTACTGCTCCATTATGATTTGCGTCAATACAATGTTCGTTACCAGCTTTTATAAAAACTGCCGATGTGGAATTAATTTGAAGATAATTAGTATTGTTTTCTATAAAACTGTTTGTATTATGAAATATCTCAAGATCTGAACTCCCACCAAACAGAGCTTTTACGTTGTCGTTATAAATGTTATTACCAGTAAATGTGTTACCAGTTGTAGCTGCAAAATTACCACTAGCTGTAACTCCACCTTGCCAAGCACCTCCGTTATAAACCTTTAGTTCGTTAGCAGTAGTATTAAAATATAAATCTCCTTCTGCAAGTGCATTACCACCACCATCTGTTGATGGATCAGAACTAGCTACTTGGTACTTATCACCAAAATTATTTATAGAATTTAAATTGCTTGACGCAGTTTGAATACTAGAAATACTGTTTGAGCAATTTGCCATTGCTGTAATATTGGCTGACGTAGCCAAATCATTCATATCGCTTATAACGTCTGATACAGCTAACGTATTCATATCTGATATGACATCAGCTACAGCTAAAGTATTCATGTCTGATATAACATCAGAAGTTGCTAGTAAGTTCATGTCAGCAACTACATCTGTTGTGCCGAGTAAAGCCATATCAGCTACAGCATCAGCAGTACCTAATCTACCTATCTCTGTAGCTTTCCCTGCTACCGCACCAATATCACTTGCGTCTGCTGCAACAGCTTGAATATCAGAAATATTATTATGTACAGTTTGTACTTGAGTTATGTTGTTGTGAACTGTTTGTACTTGCGTTGCATTTGTAGCTACTGTTGTAACTTCTGTTGCTTTTGGTGTAAGCCTATGAAATGTGTATGTATGAAGAGTAGTAGTTGTTTCTACTAAGAATCCAAAACCAGAAGATATAACACTTGGTACTCCTGTAATTGTAACTGTATTACCAGAGCCAGCACCATTAGCAATAGTAACTGTAGTTCCGCTTGGTGTTAAATTAGTTGAAGCTGTTGCTACTGAGACTATAGTTCCAGTTCCGTTATTTACATCTGGGTTTGCTGTAGGAAAACTTGTCTCATTTGCTATTGGTACAAAACCACCAACATCATCTACAAGGTCAATTATTCTGTCGTTGATAGCTGCGGTTGTAGCAATCGTTGTATCATTATCTGGAAAAGATTGACCATCTTTAATTGTGTCACCAGAACTTATATTGAAATATCTAGCATCAGAAGCAGCAGAAGTTAAGAATGAAGTGTCATTTGTAGTAGCTGATCCTTGCTCACTTGCAGTAATAACAGTTGCACCATTTAATTTATCTGATGTTATAGATCCAGCAGCATAATGTTCATTGTCTAAAGATCCAGCAACAATATGCTCTGAATTAATAGAATCATCTTGTACGTTATCTCCGTCTACGCAATCGTTAGATAAGTGTGAATGATCTACACTACCATCTACCAGTTCACTACTATCAACTGAGTTTGCTGCAAGATGACTAGCATCAAGAGGACTACCTGCTATAAGACTTTTTATTTCTGATACAGTTTGATCTGCGGTTGCACCTGCTTCTATTCCATCTAATTTTGTTTTATCTGCTGCGGATTGATAACCAGCAGCAGAAGTTGTTGCATTTGCAATATTTAATTTTGATTGAGCTATAGCTGCACTTGAATTTACGTCAGCATTAACAATACTGCCATCAATTATTTTTGAACTATCAACACTATTACCAGCAAGAATAGTATTCGTTACTGTGCCTGTATCTCCTGATGTAATAATCGTTCCAGACCTGTCAGGTACAGTAATTGTTCTGTCAGCAGTAGGGTTTGTTATTGCTAGTGTTGTTTCATTAGCATCATCAGCAGAACCTTCAAATACAAGATTACCTGTAACTGTCTGCGTACCATCTCTTTTTACATAATCATTAGATAATTCCTGTTGAGCAAATAAAACTTGGTTTACATTATTATCTAGGTCTGCTTCTGTAAGAACACTACCATCTTCAAAGTCAACTCTTTTTGTACTTATATTTGTATCTCTATTAAATACAATATTTGCTGTGCCACTAGCAGGTATATTGCCAGAAGTGAATTGAACTTCTGAACCTACGATATTGTAATGAGTTCCTAGTGTTTTAAGTACCCCACCAACAGTAACTTCAATTTCGCTATTTAATAAGAACGGAAATGATATAGCAAAGTTAGCTTGACTACCAGTACCATTATGATTCTGTGATGTAGCAGATGTGTTAGTAGCCATAATTAAAAGGAACTATTGTTAAATGTACCTAAGTTAAGTTTATCAAACTCTTTAAGCAATACATCATTAAAGTTTTGATTTTTTTCTTCAACTGCATTTATTCTATTATCAATATCTTTTTGTGTCATTTCAGTTCGCATATACTCTATCATACCTGCTTTTATATATTTGGTATTTATTTTTGATAATGATTGGAATATAAGTTCTGCTGCTTTTTGTCCTTCTTCACTTTGTAAGCCAAAATTTTTGATAATACTTCTTCGTGTTTGTATATATGGATCATTTATTTCTGCATTGATAGCTTCTTTTATATTCATATCTTTACCTTTATATTTTAGTTCTATTACGTTTGTTATTTTTTTTAGATCATTGTATTCATTTCTATCTAATTTTTTTGGTATAAAGTCTGCTGATCTTAAATTAGGTAATACTGATCCTCTTATAATATCTGGCGGTGGAGGTAACATTTTACCTATCTCAGCTTGCACATCAAGAACTAAAAAGTTTTGACTTTCTCCTATAGGTCTATTGTAGATAAATTGAAAAAGACCTCCTTCTTTGCGTGGATAAGTTACTACATTATTAGTTATATGCTCTACTTGTGAAGGTAATTTACCTCCTACATTTAAAGGTACGATTTCTTTAAACATCTTATCTACTGTATTTTCAAGAGCTTGAATTATATAATTTGCTTTATTAAAATCCTCGTCACTATAAGGCAAACTTTCATTAGCACCATCTCCTGAGTATGTTTTTGAATCACGTTTTATAAATTTTCTTAATTCTGTAGGATCACCTGTTGAGTTAAATAATGCTTTAGCATCTTCTTCAGTAAATCCCATTGTTTCTTTTAT
>FUFK010057671.1_pt1 | contig 15050 bp, 15 predicted proteins | sample 1021851 | NCBI WGS metagenome assembly FUFK01 (sample SAMEA51879418, study PRJEB19060) | metagenome | reverse complement strand
GATGGAAGAGGTCTTGCAGACGTACGGCCTATCATGTGTGAAGTTGGAATTTTACCTAGAGTTCATGGATCAGCATTATTTACTAGAGGAGAGACTCAAGCAATAGTCACTACAACACTAGGAACTTCTGATGACGAACAAAGAATTGAAAGTTTAGATGGTCTACAAAGAGAAAGGTTCATGCTACATTATAATTTTCCACCATTCTCAGTAGGAGAAACTGGCAGAATTGGCACAGGAAGAAGAGAAATTGGACACGGTAAACTTGCTTGGAGAGCTATAAATTCTTCTTTGCCACCAAAAGAAAGTTTTCCATACACTTTTAGGATTGTTTCAGAAATAACAGAGTCAAATGGTTCATCCTCTATGGCTACAGTTTGTGGATCATCACTTGCTCTGATGGATGCAGGTGTCCCAATAAAAGAGCCAGTAGCAGGTATTGCAATGGGACTGATTAAAGAAGGTGATGACTTTAGTGTACTTTCAGATATTTTAGGAGATGAGGATCATTTAGGTGATATGGATTTTAAAGTGGCGGGAACAAAAAATGGTATTACGTCTCTTCAAATGGATATCAAAATTACAGGAATTACATTTGAGATAATGGAACAAGCACTAAAACAAGCAAAAGATGGAAGAATTCATATTTTAGGCGAGATGAATAAAGCATTATCAAAATCAAGAGATGATGTAGGTAAACATACACCTAAGATGGAAAAAATAACTGTCGATAAAAAAGATATAGCAACAGTAATTGGAAAAGGTGGTGCAACTATAAGAGAAATTGTGGAAAAATCAGGAGCCAAAGTTGACGTTAACGACGAGGGCGAAGTCACAGTGTCAGCCCCAGATGAGGACTCAAGAAATAAAGCAATGCAAATGATTAAAGATCTCACTGCAAAGGCTGAATTAAATAAAATTTATAATGGCAAAGTTATGAAAATTATGGAGTTTGGGGCTTTTGTAAATTTCCTAGGAAAACAAGATGGTCTTGTACATATTTCAGAACTTGCAGATAAGAGAGTAGCTAAAGTTACTGATGTTGTTAAAGAAGGTGATGAAGTAAAAGTAAAGGTTATTGGTTTTGATAGAGGAAAAGTAAAACTATCAATTAAGCAGGCAGCTGTTTAAAATTACTAAAATCCACCTCTCCAATTATTTTTGTCATTGAAATGATCTTTTTCATTATTGGAAGTTGGCCTAAACAAGTACATTAAAACGACTAATAAAACAAAAATTGATAGAAGAATTTCTACCATAATTTATGACATATTTTTTGGATCAGGCATTCCTACTTTGTTATAACCAGCATCAACATAATGAATTTCACCAGTCACACCCCCACCAAGATCACTTAATAAATATAAGGCTGAATTTCCTACATCGTGAATATCAACATTTCTTTTTAAAAAAGAATGATCTTCATTCCACTTGTATAAGAATTTAGCATCGCCAATTGCAGATGCAGCAAGCGTTTTGATTGGACCAGCGCTAATTGCATTTACTCTAATTTTCTTAGAACCCAAATCCCTTGCTAAATATTTTACACTAGCCTCTAATGCAGATTTACAAACACCCATAACATTGTAATTTGGAATTGCCTTTGTAGACTCATAGGTTAATGTTAGCATACTTCCTCCATCTTTCATTATCTTAGANGCTTCTTTNGCAACCTCTGTAAATGAAAAACATGAAATTAACATACTTCTTAAAAAATTTTCTCTAGTTGTATTGAGATACTCACCAGACAGTTCTGATTTATCTGAAAATGCAACTGCATGAACCACAAAGTCAATTTGACCCCATTGTTTTTTTATATCTTCGAATAATTTTACTACTTCTTCTTTTTTCTCAACATCGCAACTAAATGTAACTTTTGAATTTAATTTTTCTGCTAAAGGTATAACTCTTTTTTTAAGAGCATCCCCAAGGTAAGTGAATGCTAATTCTGCACCCGCTTCAGCTAATTTTTGAGATATTCCCCATGCAATAGATCTCTCATTTGCAACACCCATGATTAGTCCTTTTTTTCCTTTCATTAGATCCATAAATTAAACCTTTTCAAAAACTAGCGTTGCGTTAGTTCCGCCAAAACCAAAACTATTAGACATTACNGAGTTTAAATTAACATCTTTTTCAACTTTGGTAACTATCGGATACTTTTTAGCTTCGTCATCCATGTCAGTAATATTTGCAGATGCTGCTATAAAACTATTTTTCATCATTATTAAACTATAAATTGCCTCATGAACAGAAGTAGCCCCCAATGAGTGACCAGCTAANGATTTCGTTGAACTTATTTTTGGTTTATAATCTTTAAATGTTTCACCAACTGCTTTTAGTTCTGTAATATCACCAACAGGTGTGGATGTTCCGTGTGTATTTATGTAATCAATTTTATTTTTTGCAGTGCTTAAAGCCATTTTCATGCATCTAACAGCTCCTTCACCAGATGGTGCAACCATATCATAACCATCAGAGGTAGCTCCATAACCAGTCAATTCTGCATAAATTTTTGCTCCTCTTGCTTTTGCATGCTCATATTCCTCTAAAACTAAAACTCCTCCACCACCAGCTATAACGAATCCATCCCTAGTTTTGTCATAAGGTCTCGAAGCCTTTTCTGGTGTGTCATTGTATTTTGAAGATAATGCAGTCATTGCATCAAACATAGCAGTCATNGCAAAATGAACTTCNTCACTTCCCCCAGCAAAAATAATTTTTTGTTTNCCTAATTGAATTANTTCCATNGCATTNCCNATNCAGTGTCCNCTAGTTGCNCATGCNGAACTGATAGTATAATTAACGCCTTTAATTTTAAATGGAACTGCTAANGTTGCAGAAGCAGTGCTTGACATAGTTCTTGGTACTACAAANGGACCCATTCTNTTNGGACTTTTTGCTCTAGTTTTATCAGCTGCTAAAATTACATTTTCAATAGATGGTCCTCCTGAACCCATNATCATNCCNGTTGATATATTNCTTACATCTTTNTCTTNTAAACCAGANTCTTTAACTGCCTCTGCCATTGATATATAATTGTAAGCTGAGCCAGGTCCCATAAACCTTATAAATTTTCTATCAACATGGTCTTCAAGATTAATTTTTGGTTTTCCATGTATGTTACTTTTTAGATTGTACTCTTTGTATTCATCAGAAAAAGAAATTCCTGATTTAGAATTTAATAGAGACTGATAGACTTCATCTTGATTGTTTCCTAAACAAGACACTACCCCAATCCCAGTTACAACAACTCTTTTCATTATTTGAATAAACCTACTTTTAAATTTTCTGTTGTNTAAATTTGTTTTCCATCAGCTAATAGTATTCCATTAGCTAGACCAACAGTCGCTCCCTCTTTTTTAAGAATTTTTTTCATATTTATTTCATAAATTGCTTTTTTGACATTTTTTAGAACTTCACCAGTAAACTTTACAGTGTTTACACCCAAAGCTCTTCCTCTTCCTGGATTTCCAAGCCAACCTAAATAAAATCCAACTAATTGCCACATCGCATCTAAACCTAAGCATCCTGGCATCACTGGATCTTTTTTAAAATGACAATCAAAAAACCAAAGATTATCTTTAATGTCCAGTTCAGCAATTATTAATCCTTTACTAAACGTGCCCTTATTCTCGCTAATTTCAGTGATCCTGTCAAACATTAGCATAGGTGGTAAGGGAAGTTTTGCGTTACCTGGTCCAAAAAGATCTCCATTTCCGCAACTAATTAAATCCTCATATGTGTATGAGTTTTTTTTCATTTTTTGATAACCTTAATACTTGATTTAAACTAAATATAATATAGGTTTAGTTTAGAATTATTATAAATAACAATGCTTAATAATAGCCATTATATTGATAAATTAAGAAGCTCTGGCTTAAGACCTACCAAACAAAGAATTAAAATTTGTGAAATCTTATTTAATACTGAAAAGACTTTTCATTTTACAATAANTGATTTGGTAAAAAAAATTAGNAAAGCAACAAACGATAAAATTTCTTTAGCAACAGTTTACAACACGGTCCATGCTTTCAAAAAGAAAGGTTACTTAAAAGAGATACCGATAAATTCTGATCAAAGTTATTTTGATACCAATACGTCGCATCACCATCACTTTTATGATGAAAATCAAAAAGACTTAATAGACATAGATGATGCAGATGTAGAGCCAGTTAAAATCAATACAAGAATTCCTGGCAAAAAAATTAAGTCTGTTGAAGTCTTAGTAAAAGTCGAAGACGCAGAATAATTAAAATTCTACATTATAATAGTTCTAAACTGTTGACAAATTTATTTAGAATAATTATAAATTAATAAAGGAGATTAAATGAGCACTGAATTTAAAGACGGAAACTTCAAATCAAATGAATTAAGCAAATGTCCATTTACTGGGGCAGGTACATCAGCAAAATTTTCTGCTGGAAGAGGTCAAACAAACAGAGACTTTTGGCCAAATAGTTTAAACTTAAAAATATTAAGTCAACACTCCAATTTGACTAATCCCATGGATAAGAAGTTTAACTATTCAAAAGAATTCAAAAAATTAAATTACAAAGCACTTAAAAAAGATCTTAAAAAATTAATGACAGACTCTCAAGAATGGTGGCCAGCAGATTATGGTCATTATGGACCATTCTTTATCAGACTAGCTTGGCATGCTGCGGGAACTTACAGAACAGGCGATGGAAGAGGTGGTGCAGGAACAGGTAATCAACGTTTTGCACCTCTTAATGCTTGGCCGGANAATGTTAATTTAGATAAAGCAAGATTATTATTATGGCCAATCAAACAAAAATATGGAAAACAAATTTCATGGGCTGACTTATTTATTTTGGTTGGAAACGTTGCTTTAGAGTCAATGGGTTTTAAAACTTTTGGTTTTGGAGCAGGAAGAGTTGATATTTGGGAGCCAGAGGATGACATCTACTGGGGATCTGAGAAAGAAATGCTAGGTGTAGAAAGATATAGTGGAAAAAGAGATTTAGAACAACCACTTGGAGCCTCACACATGGGGTTAATTTATGTAAATCCACAAGGACCAGATGCAAATCCTGATCCACTGCTTGCCGCTCATGACATTAGAGAAACTTTTGGAAGAATGGCGATGAATGACTATGAAACTGTTGCTTTAGTTGCTGGTGGTCACACATTTGGAAAATCTCACGGTGCTGCATCAGAGTCTCACAAAGGTCCAGACCCAGAGGCATCAAGAATTCAAGATCAATCAACTGGATGGAATAGTAATTATAAATCAGGAAAAGGGGTTGATACTATAAGTAGTGGAATTGAAGGTGCTTGGACACAGTCTCCTATTAAATGGGATATGGGGTATTTTGATTGTTTGTTCAATCATGAATGGGAACTTACAAAAAGTCCTGCGGGAGCTCATCAATGGACACCTAAACAAAATGGTCAAAAAATTAAAATGGTTCCTGACGCACATGACAAAAACAAAATGCATCCACCAATGATGCAAACAACAGACCTTTCACTAAGAATGGATCCTTCATATGGTCCGATTTCAAAACACTTCTTTAACAATCCTGATGAATTTGCAGATGCGTTTGCAAGAGCATGGTTTAAGTTAACTCATAGAGATATGGGTCCAAGAGCATGTTATTTAGGTAGTGAAGTTCCAAAAGAAGAATTAATTTGGCAAGATCCTGTTAAAAAACCAAAATACAAATTAAAAGCAAAAGATATAAAAGATTTAAAATCTCAAATATCAAAATCAAAACTATCTGTATCTGAATTGGTAAGCACTGCTTGGGCATCTGCTTCAACTTACAGAGGATCTGATAAAAGAGGTGGAGCAAATGGCGCTAGAATAAGATTAGAACCACAAATTAACTGGGAAGTTAATAACAATGGTAAGACAACAAAAGTAATTAGTGCACTTGAAAAAATCCAAAACAAATTCAACACTAAGAAAAAATCAGTCTCATTAGCAGATTTAATAGTGCTTGGTGGAAATGTTGGAATAGAGATGGCTGCTAAAAAGGCCGGTAAGAAAATTGAAGTTCCATTTTCTCCAGGAAGAGGTGATGCTACTCAAGAGCAAACTGATGTTCACTCTTTTGGTTTATTGGAACCACAAGCTGATGGATTTAGAAANTACAATAAGGATGACAAAACTAAAGTTTCAGCTGAGGAAAAATTAATTGATAAATCTCAGCTAATGGGTCTTACAGCACCAGAGATGACTGTTTTGATAGGTGGAATGAGAGTTCTTGATACAAACTTTGATAACTCAAAAAATGGTGTTTTCACAAAAAAACCTGGAACATTAACTAATGACTATTTCGTAAATCTTTTAGATATGAATACTACTTGGAAAGAAACAGATAGTTCAGAGCAGTTATTTGAAGGTAAAGATAGGAAAACAAATAAAGTTAAATGGCATGGTACAAGAGTAGACTTGATATTCGGCTCAAATTCTCAATTAAGAGCATTAGCAGAAGTTTATGCATGCAACGATTCATCAGATAAATTTATCAATGATTTTGTTTCAGCATGGACAAAAGTCATGAACTCTGACAGATTTGATCTTAAACTAAACTAGAAAAATGGAAACTGCGATAAACACTCCCAAGGTATCTTTTGAAGATTTCTACGAAGTACCAAATCTAAAATTTGATATTGATAGATTAAGAAAAGACTTAGAAATAATTCTTAAAGAAAAAAAATTTAATACGCCTGGGGTTACACATTTTGGTGCCATCCCACTTAATCAGATACCAAACGATATGGACTCGATAAATGGAAACAAAATAAGGGGCAAATATTGGACTATAGCGGATGAAAGTGGAAAAGAAGTTTCAAGAGACGTTGATATAGACGAGTCAAAATACACTAAACTCTTACCAGAGTTTGAAAAAACTTATTTTAAAGAAGTTTATGAAACGTTAAGTAAAAAGTTTAAACTTGGAAGAGTAAGACTTTTGTTAAAGGAGCCAAGGTCAACGCTTAGCTGGCATAAAGATCCCGAGTGCAGATTGCACGTACCAATTATTACAAATCAAGGGTGTTCTATGGTAATCGAGAACGTTGCAAAACATTTGCCAGCAGATGGAAAAGTTTGGATAACAAACAATACAAAATATCATAATTTTTTTAATGGAGGAGAACAGTCTAGAATACATTTAGTAGCATGTGTTTTAGAAAGTCCTTTTAAATAAATGGTCGAAGTTACAAAAGGTATATTTGAAGCNAGTAAAGAAATATACAGNAATAACAGAGGCTCAATATTAAGAACAATCGTTTATACCGTTGGTCATTTTGCAATAGCAATTACAGTTTTAATGTTAGTTGCAGATGTTTCTTTTATGATTGCTCTNACTGACGCTATAGTTGAACCTATCGCNAACTCTGTTTGGTATTTTATTTTAGANAAATGGTGGGCAAGTAAATCNAAAAAATAATCATTGAGAATGATTATTATTCAAATCAAATAATCNCATAAAANNNNTTTTTTTTGCAAACAATTATCATTATCACAATATTTTCTTGTAAATATTNTTTCAGCAATTATTTTTTCTTTTATGGAACTACAAAATTANAACTGTAAAAAATGTGGACTNACAATNTCTTCTACATGCTCNAAGTGTGATAGAAAAGTTGATGTAAAAGTTCTAGANGANGGATGNNTAGTTCANTTAACTAAATGTGGTGATTGTGCTAATGTACCGGTTATCAAAGACGTTTGTTCACAACAAAAATAAATAAAGACCTNTAAAGCTTAGATAAAACATTATCTGCAGCTGATANCTCACAGATTCCTGTTTCNTTNTCTACNGCTNCGTATTTNATAACTTTATTNTCAATAATCATCGTATAACGNCTAGATCTCATACCTAANCCNTTTGCATCTTTGTTTACTAATACTCCTAATTTGTTGGCAAAATCTCCAAAAGGATCTGCTAACATTATTATNTCATTCTCAACTTTTGAAATTTTGGCCCANGCATCCATNACNTATGGNTCNTTTACACTGANACAAAAAACTTTATCAACACCTTTGGATCTGATCTTATCAATGTTATCTTTATAACTTGGTAAATGTTTATTTGAGCACACAGATGTAAACGCACCGGGCATTCCCAATAGAATAGATTTATTATCTTTAAAAAAGTCGTTTATTTGAAATTTTTTCGGATTTCCATCAACTAATTGAAAAACTTCACTATCAGGAATTTGATCATTAATTTTGTATTTCATTTNAATTTAACCCCCAAAGATTTTCTTTTAAAACCCATCCTTTATATTCTCCAGTTTCAACTTTACACCAATTTAAATTACACTTTTTTTTATTNAANAGTCTACCTGATTCAATTTTTGCAATAGGTCTTGAAAATTTNGTACTATCAGAAAAAAGAATTACAGTATCAAGCGTTATAAATGAACTACTTTTTTTTAANTGAGATCTATGAATCCATCCACTATTTTTTTTAAAATCTAAAATTTTTCTAAAATTTTCTTTTTGGTCTATAATTTCAACTGGATAATTTTTTTTNTTAAATACAAATTTTATTGGGTAATCTAATCCAGGGCCATACCTTACATTTACTTTTTTATTCTTAAGTGACATATACGTATTGTTATCCGAATAAGAATTGNTTAAAAAAAAACTTAATAAAAACAAATTTATAATCAAAAATTTTTTGATCATCTTATCTTTTTAAGGTTACTTACTCTAAAGTCTAGATTTAAAAGGTTTATAATTAAAACCTTACCATTTAAACTTTTTCCAATTCCCACAATATTTTTAATTACTTCATTTGCCTGAATACTACCTACAACACTTGCTATTGTACCAACAACACCATCTGCCTCACAATTTAAAACTTCATCGTTTGGTATCGTTTGATAAAAAGATTTTAGACACAATCTTTTATCTTTTGAAAAGTTAAAACTAAATATGTGGCCATCAAATTTACTAATCGCACCACACACGAAAATTTTTCTTAATTTCCTAGAGAATTCATTCACAAGAAACTTACTTGTGAAATTATCTGTCCCATCTACTACTATATCAAAATTCTTTATTAGGTTTTCAACATTTGATTGATTTAATTTTTTTTTATAACTTTCTATCTTAACGTTTGGATTAATTTTCTTAACTCTATCACTAACTACTTTTACTTTAAATTTACCAACATCTTTTGTGGTAAACATAGATTGCCTATGTATATTTGAAAGATCTATCTTATCATGATCGATTAAACCAATCGTACCTACCCCAGTTCTAGACAAATATTCTGCAACAGGACACCCTAATCCACCTAATCCAACAATAAGAACTTTTGAGTTTTTAATTTTTTTTTGTCCTGAGATACCAATATCTTTAATAATTATTTGTCGAGAATATCTTTCAAGTTCTTTTGTTTTTAAGTTCATTTTTTTCCAGTAGATCCAAATCCGCCAGAACCTCTTAAGGTGTCTGGTAANTCNTTCGTTTCTTCAAATTCAAATTTTAAAACAGGCATCAATACCATTTGAGCTATTCTATCTCCATTGTTAACTATAAATTTTTCATTACCATGATTAAAAAGAATAATTTTAATCTCTCCACGATAATCACTATCAATTGTACCCGGTGAGTTAAGCACTCCAATACTAGACTTAGCTGCAAGTCCAGATCTTGGACGTATTTGAACTTCGGTGTCTTCAGGTATAGCAATAGCAAGTCCGGTTGGAATCAAAGCAGATTTATTTGGTCCTATTTCAATTGGATTTTCCAAAAATGCCTCCAGATCAACTCCAGAAGACCCTATCGTTTTGTAAGAGGGAATTTTTACTTTTTGATTTAATCTTTTTATTAAGACCTTAATCATTAAAAAAATTAAATTTATTCGTAATTTTTTTAATTAGTTCATCTGCAATGACAGATTTNAAATTTTTTGGGATTTTTTCATCATCNATGTTTTTGTCCTTATAAAACAAATGAACTTCATTAAAGTCAGACTCAAACCCAATTTCATTATTACTTACATCATTTGCAACAATCAAATCACAACCTTTTTTTTCCAGTTTTGATCTTGCATTATCGAATAAATTTTCTGACTCGGCGGCAAAACCAACAACAATTTTTGGTTTTTTATTACTTTTAGAAACCAATTNTAAAATATCTGGATTTAAGTCTAAATCAAAACTTTGATCTTTATTTTTTTTAATTTTCTCTTTGTTGAATTTTTTTATCTTAAAATCTGATACCGCAGCTGTAAAAATTGCAAGATCACANGGAAGTAACTCCATAGTTTTTTCATACATTTCTTCACCAGTTTTNACCTTTATTAATTTTAAATTATCATTCGGTTTTAAGTTGGTAGGTCCAGATATTAAAGTTGTATCAAATCCATTTTCTACTAAAGAATTTGCGATCTCATATCCCTGCTTACCACTAGATCTATTGGTGATAAATCTAACAGGATCAATCAATTCTTGAGTAGGTCCAGCAGTAACTATCGCTTTTAATTTTTTGTTTTTACTTATTTGTTTAAAATAAAGTTCAAGTTGATTAATAATTTCATCAACTTCTAACATCTTNCCTTCCCCAAATTCACCACACGCCATCTCACCAATTTCTGGTCCTAAAATTCTATAACCATAACTCTTTAAGGTACTTATGCTCTGTTTATTTGATGCATGTTCCCACATTCTAACGTTCATTGCAGGGCACAAGAAAACCTTTTTATCTGATGCTTTAATTACAGTGCTTGCTAAATCATCTGAAAAACCATTTGAAATTTTTGTAAGAAAATTTGAAGAAGCCGGAGCGACAAGTATTAAATCAGACCATCTTGAAAGAGAGATATGATCCATTTCACTTTCATTTTCTACTGAAAATAAATCTGTATAAACTTTATTTTTTGACAATGAGGTAATTGATAGAGGGGTCACAAATTCTTTTCCACTTTTAGTTAAAATTGTTTTAATTTCACAATTAAGTTTTGATAATTTTCTAATTAGATCAAGTGTTTTATAAGCTGCAATACCACCTGTTATAATAATTAATATTTTTTTATTTTCTAAAAATTTCATACAGAATTAAAATACTATGACACCTAAAAAGACAAGCACTAATAAACCAATAATACTTTGATTTCTAATTGATTTCATCTCGTTTTTTTTATCATTAAAAGAGGAAAAAGAATTTGTATTTTGGGGTATCTGACCACTTGCTAAAAATGCTAATGCTTGATTTGCGTTATCCATTATTTTGGGTAATTCAGGAATTCTTTTTATCACCTCAGAAGAGTCTTTTAGGGTATCCATCATATTCTTGACAGGATCTTTAGTCTCTTTTAACCAGTTCTCTAAGACAGGTCTAGAAGTCTCCCATATATTATTATTAGGATCTAAATTCCTTGCAACACCCTCTACTACAACCATTGTTTTTTGTAAAAGTAGTAATTGTGGTTGAGTTTGCATATTAAATTTTTCTGTAATATCAAATAATTGTTTTAANAATTTTCCACCTGATATGTCTTTAACACTCTGACCAAATATTGGCTCTCCAATAGATCTNAANGCTTGAGCTAATTCCTCTACAGATGTGCCTTTTGGTACTAATCCAGCTAACAAATGTACCTCAGCTACTTTTTTGTAATCTCTACGTACAAATCCGTATAANATTTCTGCTAAGTATCTTCTACTCAATTTATCTATTCTNCCCATTATACCAAAATCTATTGGAACTATTTGGGAAGACTCATTAATAAAAATATTTCCTTGGTGCATGTCAGCATGAAAAAATCCATCACGGACNGCATGTCTTAAAAAATGTTGAATTAAATTTGTAGCTATTTTAGAGGTCTCAATATTTTTTTCTTTGAGNAAGTCCTTTTCTCTTATNGATACCCCATCNACCCAATCTAAGGTAAGAACACTTTCGCTTGTAAAATTCCAATATATTTTAGGGACAAAAAATCCTAAATCATTTTTGGTATTTTCAGCATACTCATTTGCAGCNGCAGCTTCAAATCTTAAGTCCATCTCGTGATTTGTTATTTCTTTGAAAAGAAAGACAACTTCAATGAGTTTAAGTCTTTTTGTTTTGCTGATTAAACTTTCAACTATATATGCCAATAACATAATGGCATCTATCTCATCATTAAAAATTTTCTTAATGTTTGGTCTTAAAACTTTTATTGCAACATTTTTGATTATATTATCCTCTTTAATTTTGGCTTTATGGACTTGGGCTATCGAAGCAGCTGCTATAGGTTCTGATAAGTCAATTATATCATCAAAATTAGACTGACCTAAATTTTCTATTATAATTTTTTCCGCNTCTTTTTTTGAAAAAGGAGGCAATTTATCTTGAAGAGACTCAAGTTCTTTAGACAATTTTTCACCGATTATATCTGGGCGTGTGGCCAAGAATTGACCAAGTTTTATAAAAGTAGTTCCCATTTCTTGAATTGATTCACTCAAGTTTTCTTTACCCTTACTTTTTGTATTATTTGAACTTGAAAATGAAAAGGCTAACAAATTAAAAAATAATTTAATGAATACTGGTATGTTATGAGTTTCCGAAACTATGTTTATTATATTAGATTTGCCAATTTTTCTTCCAATTTTGAAAAGTATAAAGAATTTATTAAAAATCATATTTTCCAACCTGTATGTAAAGATACAATACCGCCAGACAAGTTTTTATAACTGGCATTGTAGAAATTTTTACTTTTGATTAAATCGAGTAATTCTTCTTGATTAACAAATTCATCAATACTTTGAACTAAGTATTCATAAGGTGCACTTTTTCCAACTACTAATTTTCCTATTAATGGTATTAGTTTTGAATACTGTTTGTAAATGAAATCTAAATTTTGGTTTTGAATTTTTGAAAACTCAAGGCAGAAAAATCTACCTCCTTTTTTCAAAACCCTATAAGCTTCCGAGATAGTTGAGTTTAAATTCTTTGTGTTTCTTAAACCAAAGCTAATTGTATAATAATCAAAGGTTTCATTTGGTGCATCAATTTTTTCAGCTCTTGAAACCTTCCAGTTAATATTTTTGTAATTTGATAACCTTTTTTTTCCTTCGTCCAACATTTTTTTATTAAAATCGACGCATAATATTTTTGATTTATTGGATGTATTATCAGCAAATAATTTAGCAATATCTCCAGTACCACATGCAACATCAATTAAAGTACTCTCTGGATAGGGATTCATTTGTCTGATGAGTTCTCTTTTCCACTGTCTGTGGACACCCAAAGACATAAAATCATTCATGAGATCGTACTTATTGTAGACGTTATCAAAAACTTTTTTTACAAGACCTCTTTTTTTTTGCAGATTTTGTTGCATATTTAAATGTTATAAAAGTGTAATATAATATTTAATGCCAGAATTACCAGAAGTAGAAATAGTAAGACAGTCCCTAAATAGACAAGTAAAGAACCGAAAAATAATAAATATTCAAGTCAATAACCGAAACCTGAGACTTAAAGTACCAAAGGATTTTGAACAAATATTCAAAAATGCAGTCATAGAAAAGATTCAAAGAAAATCAAAATATCTTATTTTCCTTTCTTTAATTAATATCACCTTTTTTTCAAATTTTACTTTTACAGATGATGATGACTCTCAAGCTGATGAAGAAGTTGTTGTTGTAGGCTCTCTAGCCAGTCTAAGAAGCGCTCTTAATAAAAAAAGAGATTCTGATAAAAATGTTGGTGTCATAGATTCTGATGCCTTAGGTAATTTCGCTGATATAAATGTAGCTGAATCTCTTAGAAGAATTTCTGGTATATCAGTTGAGAATGACCAAGGTGAAGGAAGATACGTAACTGTAAGAGGTATGAACACTGATTTGAACGCCATGACTATCAATGGTGTCAGTACAGCTTCTCCTGAAGATAGAAGAGGTGTGATATTGGACGGTGTTCCTACAGATCTTTTGGATTCTATGACGGTTTATAAGACACTCACTCCAAACTTAGATGCAGATACAATTGGAGGAGCTATAGATTTAGAAACGATTTCAGCATTTTCTTACGGATCTAATTTTGTAAAATTTAACGCTGAAACTTCTAGAAATGACCTTACCAAAGATAGTAGTAATCCTAAATTATCAGGTACATATACTACAGTTATTCCACAAGAGAATGGTGATCTGGGTATCGCATTTGTCATCAGCTCCCAAGAAAGACGCATCAAGGCAGAAAATAATGAAACTGGTGGGTGGGGATCTACTTATGTCAATGATGACTATGAAATGCGTTACTACGATCTGACAAGAGAAAGAGATGGGATAGTTCTGAATCTAGATTATGTTTCAAATTCAGGAAGTAAAACTTATTTACATCTTTTCCATAATGAATATGAAGATGTTGAATATAGGGCCAAGTGGGAAGTTAGAGATGTAATGGAAGAGTACACACCAACTATATCTGGAACTGTAGCGACATATGGAGCTTCTAGAATGGATACTGAAGGTAAAAATAGAACTGAAATTAGATCTATCGATAATGTAGCCATTGGTCATGAGACACAACTTTCAAATGGAAGCTTTTTAGAAGTTCAAGTGTTTAGATCTGAAGCTGAACAAGATGATACGGATCGATATAATTTAATATTTAGAAGTAAAGAGAAAGATGGTGTTACTACTTTAGACACTGCCAATCCTCAGAAACCAGTTTTGGGACTTCCTTCTGAATTCTATGATGCCTCTACGTTCCCAGGAAAGGCTGCAGAACAAGAATATGCCCTTACTGAGGATGAAGAACAGGGCTTCAAAATTGATTATACATATATGATCGGTGAAACAGTTGTGCAGACTGGACTAAAGTATAGACAAAGAGAAAAGATAAATAATTATCAATTCTGTGAGTACAAGATGCCAAAGGATACTACATTGGCAGATTATGATTATCAAACAATAGGAAATTATTTAGCAAATACACACGGACCTGCTCCAACTTTTGAAGAAGTTAAATCAATAGTAACAAATAATACTTCTGGAACAGTTACATTCTCGGATGGTACTACCTGTCCTGGACCAGGAACTTACTTTAGAGGTATGGGTGGTGATGAAGAAGA
>FUFK010041890.1_pt1 | contig 15055 bp, 16 predicted proteins | sample 1021851 | NCBI WGS metagenome assembly FUFK01 (sample SAMEA51879418, study PRJEB19060) | metagenome | reverse complement strand
ATTCACGAAACTATTCAAGCATATTTAGTTTGTTATTATGAACGAACAATCAAAGAAGCAGATGAATTACCATTACACGATATATTGATTTATCGTATGAAAGAATTATACAAAGAATCCAAAGAAAGATATGGAGATGAGTTTGAAGTCACGAAAGAAGAAATGACTGAATTTACCAATGACGGATTCGCTATCATTGATGAGTTCTTAAAAAGAAAAGGTAGTCATTTCAAAAAGAAAGATACTGAGTTAGTTGGCATTGAGATGAACTTGAACTACAAACTACCAAAGAATATGAGATTTGTAGGGTTTATGGATGTTGTTCTACACGACAAGAAAACAGGTCGTATGAAAGTCATTGACATCAAATCATCTACTATGGGTTGGAACAAGTATATGAAAGCTGACAAGAATAAAACTAATCAGTTGTTATTATACAAACACTTTATGGCAAAACAATTAGAAATATCGGAAGATAAAATAGATGTTGAATATTTAATATTAAAGAGAAGATTATATGAGAATATAATTTATCCACAGAAAAGAATTCAGGCGTTCTCGCCNGCAAGTGGAAAGCCAAGTGTCAATAAGGTTATGAATAGATTACAAGAGTTTATNGACGAGTGTTATGATGACAAAGGTAAAATCATATCACACGATTATGAAAAATGTGAACCACACAAAAAGTGTAGAAGTTGTAAGGATTTATAATGACTGAACCAAGTTTAAGACTAAAAGTCACAGACTTTTTAGCAACAGATTTTGAACAAGAAGTTTTTCAAGAACTGATGAAACTAAAACAATTAGAATATTTATCTGGCATTTCGTTTCCATTATATTTTTGGTATGATAGAAATACTGAAATGGTGGATTTAAAAACATTAGAACCATTTATTAAATATTGGAAAACGAGTGGTGAGTTCAACACAAAAATTACTATCGTGCCAGAGCTTATAGATAGTCAAAATCAATTTATATTTTTTGATATCATACCAAAAGGTGCTAAACCAGCGAATAGAGATTATATGGAAAATCGTAGATTTGCATACGAATATAGTAATCCAAAAGACATTATAAAAGGTTTAGAACATTTCAAAGAAACATATGAGTTTGTCAATAAAGACGAAATAAATCCAGAACCAATCAGAAAACAAAAAAGAAACGACCAATGAAAATAGCAATTATTGGAAGTCGAACTTATACAAATAAATCAAAAATGAAGAATTTTATGTTCAGATTAAAAATGGAACATACAGATGTTGAGGTGGTTAGTGGTGGTGCCAAAGACGGAGCAGATAAATATGCAAAGAAATTTGCATTAGAATTTAAAATACCTTATAGTGAGTTTCCACCACAACACGAACCACATAATATGCATTGTGTAATGGAAGCTTACAATTATGGAAAACCATATGGTGTAGGATATTATCACAAAAGGAATAAAGATATGGTAAAATATTGTGATAAGGTTGTGGCATTTTGTAAGGACGGAGAAATAACCAATGGAACAAAATCTGCCTTAGAATATTGTGAAAAAATTAATAAAAAATATGTTATTTTAGACTAAACAAACTATTTATATATACATATATACATTATGAGTAAAGAAGAGAAATTAACATCAGTAAAAGTCATTGACGAACTTTATAAAAAGTTTAGGGAGAAATCCATACACGAGGATTTTTCTTTGCAGAAATTAGTAAATAGAACTTTAGATATGTTTGTTTATGATGAAGAATTCCAAAAGAAAGTTTTGGATTATGATAATTTAGAGAAAAGCGGTTCAAAATATTAAGAGGTTTTAATGGATTTACCAAAATTAAAAAAGGTTTCAGAAGTCAAAAAGAAAAAAATTCTATTATTTTCAGATGACCTAAGAATGTCAAGTGGTGTCGGAACAATGTCAAGAGAAATTGTTATGGGGACACTTGATGAATTTGATTGGGTTCAAGTCGGTGGTGCTATCAAACATCCTGACAAAGGTAAAGTAATAGATATGGATAAAAGTGCAAGAGAGGAAACAGGTGTTGAGGACGCTTCATTAAAAGTGTATCCAGTTGACGGCTATGGAGACCCTAAAATATTAAGAAATTTATTAGAGATAGAAAAGCCAGATGCTATTATGATTTACACAGACCCAAGATTTTGGATTTGGTTATTTCAAATGGAACACGAAATCAGACAAGATATTCCAATCTTTTATTATAACATTTGGGACGATTTACCTTATCCAATGTGGAACGAACCTTATTATGAAAGTTGTGATTTGATTATGAATATTTCAAAACAAACACACAACATTGTTAAAAATGTTTGTAAAGATAAACCAAGAACAGATTGGGACTCTACTTATGTTCCACACGGAATAAATGAAAAATATTTTTATCCGGTTGAAAATGAAAAAGAAAAACTTGAAATGAATAAAATGAAGTCAGAATTATTTCAAGGTAGAGATATAGATTTTTGTTTACTATACAACAATAGAAACATCAGAAGAAAACTCACATCAGATACGATACTGGCATTTAGAGAGTTTGCTTATGGACTTCCAAAAGAAAAAAGAGATAAAGTTGCATTTGTTTTACACACACAGCCAGTAGACCAAAATGGAACTGATTTGCCAGCAGTTGTAGAAGCGATGTGTCCTGATTTGAATATTATATTCTCAACACAAAAACTAACCAATCAACATTTAAATTATTTATACAACATTTGTGATTTAACAATTAATTTAGCATCCAATGAGGGATTTGGATTAGGAACTTGTGAAGCTTTAATGTGTGGAACACCAATCATTGTCAATGTAACGGGTGGACTACAAGACCAATGTGGATTTAGATTGAAAGATAAATTATTAACTTATCAAGATTATAAAGATATTCACACTCTACACGATTGGAGAAAGTGGGAAAACAATAAAGACTTAACTCACGGAGAGTGGGTAAAGCCAGTCTGGCCTAAATCAAGGTCATTACAAGGTTCACCACCAACACCATATATTTTTGATGACAGATGTGATTGGGTTGAAGCAGGGGAAAGAATTAGAGAGTGGTATGATATGAAACCAAGTGATAGAAAACATTGTGGTAGATTAGGACACGAGTTTGTAACGAGTGATGAAGCTCAAATGTCAGCAAGGCATATGTGTCAATTATTCATAGACCATATGAATACTGCATTTGAAAAGTGGACACCAAGAGAAAGATATGAGGTATATAAAGTATGACGAAACCATTTATATTAGTAACAGCGCCAGTTGAAACTCGTAGTGGATACGGAAATCATTCAAGAGATATTTGTAAAGCATTGATTGAAGCAGAAAAATATGATATAGCAATCCAATCAGTACCGTGGGGTTCAACACCTACTAATGCATTAAATCTTGATGATAAATCACATAGAGAAATACAAAAAAGAATTATTAGACAACCAAACTTACCAAAACAACCTGATTTACATTATCACATTGTAATACCAAATGAATTCCAACCAATAGCAAAGAAAAATGTTGGTATGACAGCAGGTATTGAGTGTACCGTTCCACCTGCAAATTGGGTAGAGGGTTGTAATCGTATGGATATGACAATATTTACTTCTCATTTTTCAAGAGATGGATTTACAAATGTCGCTTTTGATAAATTAGATAACAATACAAAACAAATTGTTGGACAACTAAAATTAGAAAAACCAACAGAGGTTTTATTTGAGGGAGCGGATACCAATATATTTAAAGAGGTTAATGAGTTTTCACCGATTTTATCTGGCAAATTCTCAAAAATTGAAGAAGACTTTTGTTTTCTATTCGTAGGACATTGGTTACAAGGTAATCTTGGTGAGGATAGAAAAGATATCGGTATGATGATAAAGTCTTTCTTGAATACTTTTAAAAATCAAAAAAATGCACCTGCATTAATATTAAAAACAAGTAGTGCTAATTTTTCAATCATTGATAGAAGAGAGATGATTAAAAAAATAGATATGGTCAAAAGTTCAGTTAAAGCTGATGTATTACCGAATATTTATTTATTGCACGGAGACTTAACAGATGAAGAAATGAACGAAATGTATAATCACCCGAAAGTGAAAGCGCACATTACCTTTACACACGGAGAGGGTTTCGGAAGACCATTATTAGAAGCTTCACTAAGTGGTAAACCAGTGATAGCACCAATATCAACAGGTCAAGCAGATTTCTTAGATAAACAATATAGTGTTGAACTACCACATCAGATGACAAAGGTAGCACCAAATGCTTTTCCAAAAGATTATACAACACCTGAGTCTATGTGGAGCACGGTAAATTATGGTATTGCAGGAAGAGTAATGCTAGATGTATTTAATAATTATGATAAATACAAAATGAAAGCAAAAAAACAAATGATAGTAAATCGTGAGACATTTTCACACGATGCTATGAGAGATAAATTAATTCAAATAACTGATAAAGTTTTAGAGGGTGTTCCAAAACAAGTAGAATTAAAACTACCTAAATTGACAAAAGAACCAAAGAAACTTAATTTACCAAAATTAAAAAAAGGATAGTATGGCAGAAATAAAAATAACTTGTCCACATTGTTTGAGTGATAAACATTGTTTTGAAGAAAGAGTTGATATTGAAAATTTCAGTTCTTTCATATGTTTTAATTGTGGATTTATGAGTAATTCAACTTACAAAAGAGATAGTGATTCATTAAAGAAGATAGAGGAAACATCAACAGAATTAATGAGGGATATAAAATTCTTTGATTATGAAAGAGAAATCTTTTGGTTTCCAACAATTCTAAATATGGGTAAGTTTGGTATGATTTATCCTGAGGGTAAAAAAGATAATTGGAATTGGAAGTTAGCAGAGGTTCGTAAATTAACCAAAGAGGAACAAAAAAATCCTATGTATGAGGGAAATGAACACACTCTTGATATTGAGGGCGCTACCACATATGGACAACACGAGTTTTTAGACGCTTGTAAAAAAATGGGTATCGTCAAGGATATTGATTAATGAAAAACACTAATTGGTATTTAATACAATCTGGACAAATCGTAAGATTTAGATACAAAAATATGAAAGGTGAGAGTTCAAATAGAACTGCTTATGTATTGGCACCAAGATATCGTTATAGAAAGAAATCCACTAATAGAATTGTAGAGTTTTTTATAGGATTAGAAATAGAAAATACAGCAAAACAATCTATCAATCCAATAGTGTTGAAACAAATGTTTGAAGAGATAAACGACATATTTGAGGACTCTGAAAAAGCAGCAGACTACACAGATGAAAGAGTGATAAAAAGAATTTATAATGATTTAAAAAGGTTTTTAGATGGAACACCAATTTTTAGAACTTACTTTTTAAGAGAGTGTAGAAAAAGACGAGTATTTTTGATTGAAGATGCTAATGATTTAATAGGTGGTTCTTTAAAACAAGTAGTGAAATTAATATTAGAGGATAAACAAGACGCATTAGAAAGGGCATTGCCAGATGAAGATTAGTTATGGAATAACGGTTTATAATGAACACAAAGAATTAGATAATTTACTATTTCATTTATCTAAACACATTAGAGAAGAAGATGAAATTGTAGTTACACAAGACACATCAAAGGTTGGAGAGAAAAGTATAGTGCAAGATGAGTTTTATGCATTNGAAAAGGTATTGGAAAAATATGAATATGGAACTTACTTTCAACCAAGACAGCTAAAAGTAAATACATTTGAGTTTAGAAAAGACTTTGCAGCACTAAAAAATTATACAAAATCACATTGTTCAGGTGATTACATATTTCACATTGACGCAGACGAAATACCAAATGAAATACTTCTACAACAATTACCAACGATATTAGAAATCAACGACACAGATTTAGTTTGGGTGCCAAGAATTAATATAGTGGACGGAATAACAGATTTTCATTTAAATTTATGGAAGTGGAGAACAACAGAACAAGGTTGGATAAATTTTCCTGATTATCAAGCAAGGATATTTAAAAACCAAGACCATATCAAATGGGTTAAGCCAGTTCACGAGGTGATAGACGGAGCACAAACATACTCACATTTACCACCACACGAGGAGTTGACTTTAAAGCATGTCAAGAATATTAAAAGACAAGAAATGCAAAACAAATTGTATGACGATATATTATAGAGGTTAATTATGAACATAATGGTTACAGGCGGAGCAGGTTTTATCGGAACAAACCTAATCAAAAGGTTATTAAAAGACGGACACAATGTCGTAAGTCTTGATAACTATTCAACAGGTAAAAAAGAAAATGAACAAGAGGGTTGTGAGTATCACGCATGTGATATTAGAGATGTATTAAACTTTGATTTCTTTATGGAAAAACCTGATGTCATTTATCATCTCGCAGCACTTCCAAGAATTCAACCATCATTTGACTTTCCTGCTATGACTTTTGAAATAAATGCATTAGCAACTATGAATTTAATGGAGTGGGCGAGAAATAAAGATTGTAAAGTGGTTTACGCTGGTTCATCATCAGTTCACAATGGTAAATATGAAAACCCCTACTCATTTTCAAAAGATGTAGCTGAACAAATTTGTTATATGTATAAGGAATTGTTTAATGTCAATATGTCAATTTGTAGATTTTACAATGTTTATGGAGATTATCAANTAACTGAGGGAGAATATGCTGCGGTTGTCGGCATATTCTTAGACCAATTTAAAAAAGATGAACCGCTAACTATCACAGGTGACGGATTTCAAAGACGAGATTTCACGCATGTTGATGATATTGTTGAGGGTATGATATTAACATCTAAAACTGATTGTGAAATCATAGAACTCGGAAGTGGTAAAAATTACTCAATAAATGAATTAGCTGAGATGTTTAATCACGAGTTTATATACATTGATGAGAGACCAGGTGAAGCAAGAGAAACTCTATGTGATTTAACAATCACAAAGAAAAGAATAAATTATGAACCAAAAGGTGATTTAGAAAAATATATCAAGGGAGAGATTGGTGAGTAAAAATTTAATCTATATGGTGGCAGTTGACCACAAAACTTCAACATATGCAAACTCAGATTATGCTCAATATGCGATAAAATCTTGGAGTTCTTGGTGTAAAAAGAACGATATTGATTTCTTACTTATTGACGAACACAATCCAAGATATAAATTTCCAGTTTGGAATAAAGATACGATTTTTGAAAAAGTCGGAGATACTTATGATAAAATAGGTTATGTTGATAGTGATAGTATGATACATTGGAACGCACCTAATATGTTTGATTTATATGATGACGAGTGGTGTTGGTCAAAAGATTATTCTAATTTGAGGTGGACTTACAATAGTTCAAACTACTATCAAAAGTTTTATCCTAATATAAAATTAGATTTATACAATTATTATAGTTCAGCAATCAAGTTTTTTACCAAAGAACATAAACCAATTTTTGACGGATTGATTGAATTGTATGAAAACAATTCTGAGGAACTTGATAAGACTGCAAAATTAGGTGGTGGAAAAGTTCAAACGATTTGTAATTATGAAGTAAAAAAACAAGGTATCAAGACGAAAGAGTTTGATATCAGGTGGAATATGTTTCCAATGCATAAGAGGGAAATGTTCAGTCATAATTGGCAAGACGGAACTGATAAGACACCATTTTTTATCAAATATAGTTGGATATGGCATTATACAGGTTTTTCAATAGAGGACAGAACAAGAACAATGAAACAAACTTGGGATATGGTAGGTTATTTATATGAATAAAAATATAGTTTTTATAATCGCTGTCAAGAAAGACGGACAACTAAAACCAGAATATGAAATNGGTATTGAAAGTTGGAGAAGGTGGTGTNANAAAAATGATGTANAATTNNTTTTATTAGANGANCCANTTTTACCAATGGANGANATGCATATCATCTGGCAAAGATACTTNTTNTTTGATATNTATGANGCNAATNANATNANAGCAAANCAAACNTTANTNGTNGANGCNGATACNATNNTTCATCCNGATTGTCCAAACTTTTTCAATGAAACAGAAAACAAGTATTGTATGATACACGATGACGGAAGTTATGATTGGATACTTCGTGGTATGGAACACTATTCTAAATATGTTTATGATGGTGAGTGGTTTGATTATTGGAAATATGGTAATAGTGGATTTCAAATTGTCAATGATACACATAGAGATTTCTTTCAACATATGAGAGACTTTTATTTTGAAAATATAGAACAGATAAATACTATTCAACAAAAATATGGTATTGGAACAGACCAAACACCATTAAACTTNATGATTTAAATATAAAAAATATTGATGTCAAATTATTACCATATAAATATAATATGGGTTGTATGATTAAAAAAGAAATATTAGCAGATGATATGCTATTTACCAAGATAGGTTGGATATACCATTTCAATGGGATACCTAACAAAGATGAACAAGTTCCATTTTGGATGAAAAAAACATTTGATTATTTATATGGTTAAAGTTCACATAATAGGAAATGGTANGTGGGGGAANATNCTCAAAAANAATATNGANANNTTNGTTNAGTTTGTNNAACCNNATGANGCNGATTGGATNATCATATCAACACCAAATGATTTACACTATGAACAAACAAAGTATTGGTTGACACAAGGTAAAAATGTGTTTTGTGAAAAACCACTTACTATCAGTTATGATAGTGCGGTAGAGTTATATGAGATAGCAGATACATTTAATACTAAACTATATGTAGATGATGTGTTCACTTGGAGAGAGGACTATGTTATCTATGATGATATGAATTATTTTGTTTGGACAAAACCAGGACAAAAAGATTATAATTATTTAGATAGACTGGCATATCATCACTTTTATATGTGGGTTGAAGATACGAATTTTGAGATAAAATCTATTGAGGGACAACTTGATGATTTCAGAATTGAATTAGAGGACGGAAGAATAGGAGAGTTCAAATACGGATACTCAAAAGAAAAACTTCACTATGTCAATGAAATTGATATGAACGCATATAGTGTAAGCCCATTAGAAACTATGTTTGAGTTCTTATTCAATGACAAAGTTAATTACAATTATAATAGAAAAGTATCACTAAACGCTATCAGATTATCTCAAAAAGTTAGAGATACTATATCACCAAAAGCACTTGTGGTTGGTGGTGGTGTGTTTGGATTGACAAGTGCTATTGAATTAAGTAATAATGGTTATTTAGTTGATGTNAAAGAAAAATCAAATACAATAATGGGTGGCGCATCATCAATCAATCAATACAGACTACATAAGGGTTATCATTATCCACGAAGTAAAGAAACTGCACAAGAGTGTTTAGACGGATTGTATTCATTTAAAAGAAAATATGAGGATTGTGTTGTCAATGGTGATATAACTCATATGTATTCAATAGCATCTGAGGATAGTTTAATAAATGGTGATGAATATAAAGAGTTTTTAGATGATATGAAATTGTCTTATGAAGAAAGAGAACCAATGCCTAATTGTGATTTAACAATCGTTGCAGATGAAGAATTGTTTTGTCCAAAGAAATTAACAGAGAGTTTAGAGAAAAAAATACAAAGTTCATACATTAATGTGGAGTTAAATACAGAAGTAATTGATTTAGAATATTGGAAAAAAGAATATGATGTGGTTGTTATAGCTACATATTCAGATATTAATCAGTTATTAGATGACAAAAAATGGTATCAGTTTGAATTATGTGANAAGCCAGTCGTGAAACTACCAAAGATTTTTGAAAATACGAGCATAGTGATTATGGACGGGCCATTTATGTGTTTAGACCCGTATGGAGATGAGTATCACGTTTTGGGTAATGTGAAACACGCTATCCATATGTGGAACAATGGAACTGAACCATTTTGGGATAGTGAATATACGAAATATATAAACAAAGGATTAATAAAAAATCCTNAACCANAACTNACCAAGATAGATAAGTTNATNGANAGTGGAGTAAANTATTTTGGAGATGANTTNGCAGANTTAGAACACATNGGNTCTATGTATACATTTAGAGNAGTNCTTNCANATAGAGACCACGATGACGCNAGACCAACATTAGTNAATCACGAGGGAGATAATGTTTATACTTTGTTTAGTGGTAAAATAGATACTTGTGTAAATGCAGGAAGAGAATTGATGAGGACTATCAATGGAAAAGATTAAGATAATGAGAGATTGGTTACAATCTGAATATCATATGCCAGATGAAGTTCATAACATAATGAGTGAAGAGGTGGATAATTCTATGGTTGGGGATATATCATTAATTATACATAGACTATCAGAAATGCCCTGGACAACACAAGAAGAATTAATGAACGAGTTAAACATTGGTAAAGACGAATTGATAGAACTCAATGAGATAATTTACAATAATGATTTCTTTCAACAACTGATAGTAAAAGAGGGATTAGGTAGAAAGTATTGGAATACAATGATACCTTATATTAAAAATGGAGTAAATGAAAAGGTTGTTAATTATGAGTATCAGTTNCCATTTAGATTGGCATTGTTTCCTGGTTTATCGTGTATGTATTATTGTGGGTTTTGTGGTAGAAATCAAAGTGCCAAATACAAAGGTAGTGTTATGAAAGAGGGCAATCAAAGATTTAAAGATATCATTTCAAATATGCCAAAACACTCAACACTATCAATATCAGGTGGGTTAGAACCATTGACTAATTCAGGTTTAAGTGATATCATATCACACGCAAAGTCTGAGGGTGTTAGAGTTCCATTAATTACAAATGGACATATGTTAACATCAAAATACTTACAAAGAAATCCTGGCATTTGGGATTTAGACTCATTGAGAATATCATTGTATGGTGTGGACGAGGAGTCAACATATTTTGTAACGAGACATAAAAAAGCATATCAGTTAGTCAAGAGTAATATGATAGAGTTTTTAAAATTAAGAAATGAAAATAATCCAGATTTAAAGTTTGGACTAAATTATATTATATTGCCAGAAAACATAGACACATTATTAGGTTTACTTGATTATGTCAATGAGGTAAATTCACAAGTAGATAATGGTAGAGGGGTGGACTTTATTACGATTAGAGAAGACTTCGGAAGTGTCACAGAAATAAATGATGATGTTGATAAACAAGTTGAGGGTAGAAAATATCATTTAGACGGACTGATGACAGACGAACAAAGAACACAATTGATTGATGTGTTCAAAGAATTTAATGAAAGAAAAGANAAAGAGTGTCCTGAAATCCACGTTGATTTTGGATACGCAATGGTTGCNCTTGGAGACGGAGTTCTTGGTAAACCATTAGCAAGAGTNACNGGTGAACAAATGAGAAAGTCAGGTTATCCACAAATGTCAGTTGCGATTGATAGTTTAGGAGATGTGTTTTTGTATAGAGAAGCAGGTTTCTTAGANAGACCNGGTAATCAAAAGTTTGTAGCCGGTAGAATAGGTGAGAAAGACTTAGAGGGAACACTAAGAGATTTCATTGAAAATAGAGTCCAAGTGGATAGAAACGATAGTGATTGTAGGTTTATGGATTCATACGACCATTTGATGACACTATTGGTAAATCAAACTGAGAGTGATATGGANATAGGAATACAATCACCAGTTAGGATTGAAAAAGAAGAACAAGAAGGCCAAATTAGTAATAATTGGTATAAAGACTAATCAAAGGGAGATTACAAGTGATTAAGATAGAAAAAGGTAAAAAATATTTAGTAACCGGTGGAGCAGGTTTCTTNGGTGGAGAGTTNATTGAAAGAATTCTTCAACAAGGTGGAGACATTGTCACGGTTTCAAGAAACGAGGGTAAACTAATAGANTTAAAATCTAAATANAAAGATAGTAATTTAGAAATACACACAGGCGATATTTGTGATGACTTTACATTACCAAGATTNATGAGAGGAATAACAGGTGTATTTCACTTAGCCGCATTTAAACACGTCGGATTAGCAGAAACACAAGGTAGAGAGTGTATTAAATCTAATGTGATTGGTAGTATGAATGTATTGGAAGAAGCAGTNAAAAATGATGTNGAGTTNGTGATTGGTATTTCAACAGACAAAGCNGCACAAGTTAGTGGAACTTATGGNGCNNNNAANTATCTAATGGAAAGAATGTTTACACAATTTGAACAAGANTNTCCANANACTAANTTCAGAATAGTTCGTTATGGTAATGTGTTGTATTCAACAGGTTCGGTGTTGTGTATTTGGAAAGAAAAACTACAAAACGGAGAAGAAATTATCGTGACAGACCCGGCTGCAACAAGATACTTTTGGACATTAGACCAAGCGGTTGATTTGATATTTGATTGTATGGAAAATGCTACAACAAGTCATTTCCACTTCCCAAGTATGAAGTCTATGAGTATGGGTAATTTACTTGAAGCTATGGCAGATAAATATTTGCCAGAAGGTCAAGAACTAAAAGTAAAAACCATTGGATTACAAGTCGGAGAAAATCTACACGAAAAGATTTCAGAAGACGGATTATATTCCAATGAAGCAGAACAATTCACTATTGAGGAAATCAAGGAGTTAATCTAATGGATTTAGAAGAAGTAATGGGACTACAAGAACTTGAACAAAGAAAAAATGTTTTAGTTTTTGGTGGTAATAGATTCGTAGGAAAAGCATTAGTTCCTAAATTATTAGAGCAAGGATATAATGTAGACATTTTCAATCGAAGTGGAGTAGGGCCTGAGGGAGCTCACATAATACAAGGTGATAGAAATGAATCAGAAGATATAGATAAAATAGATTTTGATGCTTATGGTTGTATTATTGATATGTGTTTATTCTTTGAAAGTCAATTAGACTTATTCATAGATAGAGTAGACGAAAAAACCAACTATATTTTTGTCAGTAGTGGTGCTGCAGACGACAGATATGTTGACAATTATGGAGACTATGGTAAAGATAAAAAGCGTATTGAGGACAGACTAAAAAATTCAATAGTTAATCACAAAATAGTTAGACCAAGTTATATAGTCGGTAAGGGTAATCATAGGCCAAGATTGGGCCACTATATGAATAAAATTATTAATAGAGAACATATTGAAATCGCTGGTAATGGACAAAACAAAGTTAATGTAGTTTTTGTTGAAGATGTCGTTAATCAGTTAGTTAGATTGGCTACGACACAAGCCAGAACATATGAAGAGATAGATGTTGTCGGAGATAATATTGAAATCGTGGATTTAATCTACAAAGTAAATGAATACTCACGAGAGGGTGAGGTCTTATTAGTCCAAGATGATGAAAATGCAGTATTACCGAAACACGAGTTTACATTTGAAACTAAGTGGGAATACACAAAATTAGATGACGGACTAAAAGAATACGCAAAATGGTTTTATAATGAAGGAGCAGAAAAATATGGATACAATATATAGGGCAAAACCTTATATTCCATCAGTTACACACAAATGGATATTAAGAAAGTTTGAAACAATACTTCAAACAGGAGCACTAATTCAAGGGAAACAAGTTGAAGAGTTTGAGAAAGAAGCTTGTCGTATGTTTGACATAGGAGATGCGATAGCTACCACATCTTGTGGAACAGGTTTGGAAACCGTGTTATTAGCGAGTGGAATCAAGAACAAAAGATTTATAGTTCCAACACAAACATTTGCTGCAAGTGTAAATTGTATTATCAGAACAGGTAATACACCACTAATCGTAGATGTTGACTCAGAAACACAATGTTTATCATTAGATATCATCAAAGAAAATATGACAGATGATATGGGTGGAGTTGTATTGGTTCATATGTCAGGTTTGATTACACCTGAAATGGAAGAGATTGAAAAGTATTGTAAAGATAATAACTTGTTTTTAGTTACTGATGACGCTCATAGTTATGGTGCAAAATTCTATAATAAAGGTGAAGATGACGGAAGATACGCTGGCTCATTTGGAGACGCTGGTGTATTTAGTTTTTATCCAAGTAAAATAATCACAACAGCAGAGGGTGGATTAATTACGACTAATGACCACGCTTTAGCAGAGAAATGTAGGGTGGTTAGAAACCACGGAACAAGAAGAAATAATGGAGAGTATCAAGGATTAGACTATGGATACACTTGTGATATGCCATCAACTAATTATCGTATGTCTGAGTTTCACGCAGTTCTTGGTTTAGCACAAAACAAATACCTAAATAGTTTTATTGAGAGAAGAAACGAAATAGCAGAAATATATGACGAAAGACTATCAAAGGTTGATTGGTTAAAAACACCATTTAAAGACGACAACATCAAACAAACTTATTGGCAATACATTGTCAAGATTACAGATGGTAGAGATAGAACAGAAACTCTATTGAGATTGTTAGATGAGTATAAAATACCAACAGCTAACGCTTACTCACCATTGTGCCACGAACAAGAAATCTATAAAGATTATCTAAGTCCAAAAGGATACAAAAATTCAGAAGAGTTTATCACTAAAATATTCTCTTTACCAATGTATGTTGAAATGACTGATGAGCAAGTTCATTATATTTGTGATAGTATAGAGAAATTATGATAGTATCAATTCATCAACCAAATTATTTGCCTTGGTTGGGCTTTTTTGATAAAATAAAACGAAGTGATTTGTTTGTTATTTTTGATGATGTCCAATTTCCAAGAGGGAAAAAACATTTCGGACATAGAAATCAAATCAAAACACCTAATGGAACAAAGTGGTTGTCGGTTCCAATCAAGAATAAATCAGATATGGTATCATTCAACGACACGATTATCAATTATGATATTGATTGGCACCACGAACACCTAAGACTAATGGAGTTGAACTACAAAGACACACCATATTTCAATGACTATTATCAAGATTTAGAAACTATTATCAAGAGAGAATATAAATCACTAACAGAATTATCAACTGACTTAATTAGATACTTTATGACTAAACTAAATATCAGAACCACTATTGCCAGAAGTTCTGAGTTATCAAAACGAGATGAAAAGGGAAGTGATAAGATATTCAGTATATTAGAAAATGTAAACGCTACAGATTATCTAACAGGTTCAGGTCCTGG
>FUFK010058146.1_pt1 | contig 15056 bp, 14 predicted proteins | sample 1021851 | NCBI WGS metagenome assembly FUFK01 (sample SAMEA51879418, study PRJEB19060) | metagenome | reverse complement strand
ATCGAGGNGATGCCNGCTGTNGTTGTTCCAGACNGTGATTCACCGGTGNTGGTGGCTGAGCCGGAACCTNTNGTGCTGCCNCCTGGCGCGGAAGCCTTTTTCGAAGNCATTGAGCCCGTNACNCCGCCTCAGCNCTGATCTCCGGTTGGATCTGCCACAGTTGAAGCTGTCTGCAATCGGTCCATGGGCTCGTCGGAGGCCTTGATTCGCGCCACGGTGAACCGCATCAGTGCGCGCCTTGGTCACGGCTTTGCGGACGCTGCAGCGGAGTTGGCGGTGCTGGCGCAAGACGCCCCGCAACGGCTGCGCCAGGAATGGGATCTGTTTCAGGACGAGGTGCGTGCCGAAGCGGAACGGATTGAACGGGGTGATCAGGNCACGGTNANNACNGATNNGGCGTCGNCNTCGGAACCNTCGGACAACCCACAGGCGGTGATCGATCGTCTTCGGGCNANGGTGGCTGATCTGAGCCAAGCGATCGAGGCACGCCCCTGATGCTNGGNCTGCTGCGAGCGCTCCGCATCTGGCGCGCTGTCCTGACGCTGCTGCTGCTGCTTTGGTGGGATGGCCAGTCCTGGACCTACCGCGGNGGTGTCACCGCCGAGCGTCGTGCNCGCCGTCAGCAACAGCGAGCCCGTTGGTTGACGGCTGAGTTGCTGTCTCTGGGCTCCGCCTTCATCAAGCTGGGGCAACTGCTCTCCGCCCGCCCAGACATCCTCCCCGCGGGCTGGGTGGCCGAGCTGGCAGCGCTGCAGGACAGCGTTCCGGCCTTCAGTTTTGATCAGGTGCAGACCGTGCTCGAGCGAGAGCTGGGGCCGCGCTGTGCCGAGGTGATCGACCTGGATCCCGAACCCCTGGGTGCAGCCTCGCTGGCCCAGGTGCATCGCGCCAGCCTGCGCAGTGGCCGGCAGGTGGTGCTCAAGGTGCAGCGCCCTGGGCTCGATCGCCTGTTTCGCCTTGATCTGGAGGTGATGCAGCAGGTGGCAGCTGTGCTGCAACGCAATCCCAGTTGGGGGCGTGGTCGNGATTGGCCGGCGATGGCACGGGAATGTCGACGTGTGCTGCTGCGTGAGCTCGATTTCCGCGTTGAGGCGCANTACGCCGCNCGTTTNCGTCAGCAATTTCTGGATGACGAACGCATCAGNATCCCCGGTGTGGTNTGGGAGTTGAGCACGCGCCGTGTGCTGTGNCTCGACTACCTGCCCGGTATCAAGGTCAACGACCGTGAGGCNTTGNTCGAAGCCGGCGTTGATCCGGCCGCGGTGGCTGAGGTGGGTGCAGCCAGTTANCTCAAGCAGTTGGTGNGGTTTGGTTTCTTCCATGCCGACCCCCATCCCGGCAACCTCGCCGTNGCGAGTGATGGAGCGCTCATCTACTACGACTTCGGGATGATGGGGCTGTTGTCAGACGGCTTGCGTCGNCGTCTGGGAGCCATGGTCCGCGCNGCTGCNGCNAGGGATTCAGCGGCGTTGGTGGAGGAAATGCAGGCGGCTGGGGTGATCTCCGGTGGCATTGATGTGGGTCCGGTGCGCCGTCTCGTGCGGCTGATGCTGCAGGAGGCCCTCACCCCACCCTTCACGGCCAACGTGATCGACAAACTCTCCGGCGATCTCTACGACCTGGTCTATGGCCAGCCCTTTCGTCTGCCGGTTGAGCTGATCTTCGTGATGCGGGCGTTGTCCACCTTCGAGGGTGTTGGCCGCAGCCTTGATCCCGCTTTTAGCTTGGTGGCGATCGCCAAGCCTTATCTCCTTCCACTCATGACCTCCAGCGGCTCCGGCAGCAACGATCTGTTCAACGAACTCGGCCGTCAGGTCGGGGCCCTCAGCAGCCGNGCTGCGGCCTTCCCGCGGCGCTTGGANGAAAGNCTGGAACGNCTGGAGCAGGGNGATCTTCAGCTCCAGGTGCGGCTGGGNGAATCGGATCGTCAGTTCCGCCGGATGGCCCTGGCNCAGCAATCGATNGGCCAATCGGTGTTGCTCGGATGCCTGGCTTTGGCCACCGCGATTGTGGGTGCCAGTGCCCGCCCGCTCTGGTCNCTTCTTCCGGCTGCTGCTGCNTTGCCGGTGGGCTTGGGCTGGTTCCGAATGCANGTCAAGATCCGTCGTGATCAACGGTTGGAGCAGTTGCCCGGTTCCAACCGTTGAACGTTCGTCGGAGGCCTGAGATCAGGCCTTGCCGCGGGGGCCCTGGCCAACNGCACCGGCGTAGACGGCCTGGCTGCCCAGCTCGTCTTCGATGCGAAGCAGCTGGTTGTACTTGGCGACCCGCTCGCTGCGGCTGAGGGAGCCGGTCTTGATCTGTCCGGCGCGGGTGGCGACGGAGAGGTCGGCGATGGTGGTGTCTTCGGTTTCGCCACTGCGGTGGCTGATCACGCTGGTGTAACCGGAGCGGCCTGCCAGGTCGATGGCCTGGAGGGTTTCGGTGAGCGAACCGATCTGGTTCACCTTGATCAGGATCGAGTTGGCCGTGGCGCTGTCGATGCCCTGTTGAAGACGCTTGGTGTTGGTCACGAACAGGTCGTCACCCACCAGCTGCACCTTGCCGCCGAGGCGTTCGGTCAGCAGCTTCCAGCCATCCCAGTCGTCTTCGGCCAGGCCGTCTTCGATCGAAACGATCGGGAATTTCTCCACCAGTTGCTCGAGTTGGCCCACCATCTCGGCGCTGGTGTAGCTGCCGCCATCGAAGGCATAACGGCCGTTCTCGAAGAATTCGGTGCTGGCCACGTCCAGGGCCAGGGAGATCTGTTCGCCGGGCTTGTAGCCCGCCTTGCTGATCGCTTCCACCAGGATTTCGCCGGCTTCCACATTGCCCAGATCCGGTGCGAAGCCGCCTTCGTCGCCCACGGCGGTGCTCATGCCCTTGTCGCTGAGCAGTTTCTTGAGCGTGTGGAACACCTCGGTGCCCATCCGCAGGGCTTCGCGGAAGCTCGGAGCGCCGTGGGGCACCAGCATGAATTCCTGGAAGTCCAGGCTGTTGGCGGCATGGGCGCCACCGTTGATCACGTTCATCAACGGCACCGGCAGCAGGTTGGCCATCGGGCCGCCGAGGTAGCGGTAGAGGGGAATCCCCAGCCCGTTGGCAGCAGCGCGGGCGGTGGCCATGCTCACCGCCAGGATCGCGTTGGCTCCCAGGTTGGATTTGTTGTCGCTTCCGTCCAGCTCCAGCATCGCGGCGTCCACAGCTGCCTGATCCAGGGCGGAAAGGCCGCAGAGGGCCGGTGCGATCCGCTCTTCGATGTGGTTCACGGCCTGGCCCACACCCTTGCCCATGTAGCGGTCNCCGCCGTCACGCAGTTCGTGGGCTTCGTGGGCACCGGTGCTGGCACCACTGGGAACGATGGCCCGTCCCATGGCACCTCCTTCGAGCAGCACCTCGGCTTCAACCGTGGGGTTGCCGCGGGAATCGAGCACCTCTCGGGCCACGATGGTGTCGATGACGAGGTCGAGGGAATCGATCACGTTGGGACGGACGCTTAACCCGGGGATCTTATGGGTCGCCCCTCTCTCTCGTGTTGTGACGGGTCATACCTGGCCAGAATGACGGCAGGTTCACGCTGCACGACGCTCACCCATGCGGATGCTTCACACCATGCTCCGGGTCGCTGATCTGGAGCGGTCTCTGGGCTTCTACACCGAGGTCCTGGGCATGCAGCTTCTGCGTCGAAAGGATTACCCCAGCGGCCGCTTCACCCTGGCGTTTGTTGGCTATGGGTCGGAGAGCGACCACACGGTCCTGGAACTCACCCACAACTGGGACACCGACAGCTACACCCTGGGTGATGCCTACGGCCACATCGCGCTGGGGGTGGAGGACATCCACAGCACCTGCGCCGGCATTGCCGACAAGGGTGGTCGTGTGGTGCGGGAACCTGGTCCGATGAAGCACGGCACCACCGTCATCGCCTTTGTTGAGGATCCGGATGGCTACAAGGTGGAATTGATCGAGATGTCCTCCAAAGCCCACGCCTGAAGAACCGGATGACTTCATCGCCAGCGTTGAACGGCAGCCTCACCCATGAGCCGGATCGCTTCAGCGACGCGGCCTGGGATCTGCTGCTCAGTGGTCAGGACGTTGCCCGTCGCTGGCGTCATGAGCAGTTGGATGTGGAGCACCTGATCCAGGTGCTGTTCACCGATCCCGCCTGCCGCCGCCTGGTGGAGCGCTTGCCTCTCCCCATCGATGCGCTCTTGGATCGCTTGGAGGATGTGCTGGCTGATCAGCCCTCGGGGCGAAGCGATGAGCTCTTCATCGGTGATGACCTGGAACAGCTGCTCGATTCGGCTGATGCCATCCGTCGGCGCTGGAATGGCGACGTCATCGATCTGCCGGAAGTGTTGATGGCCATTGGTGCCGATCCGCGGATCGGCGCTGATCTGTTTGCCGGCTTTGGTTTGTCGGCCGATGCCCTGGAGCAGCTGATCCAACGGGGTATGGATGACCGGGTTCCTGGCATGACCGTTCCTCCCCAAGAACGCTCGATGCCGCGGGCTCAGCCGGAGGTGCAGCAGGAAGCGCCCCGCCGTGAACGGGTGGCGCGCGTTCCCTCCTCCTCCCGTGCGCTGCGCGGGCCGGAGCCTGTCGCCGCCCCTGTCACCCCCCAGTCGCCCGCCCCTGAGNCCCCCCTGCANGAGCCCCCCACGGCCTTGGAGTCCTATGGGCGGGATCTCACCGAAGAGGCGGAAGCAGGCAGCCTGGATCCGGTGATCGGTCGNGATTCTGAAATTCGCAACCTGATCAAGGTGCTCTCGCGCCGGAGCAAGAACAATCCGGTGCTCATCGGTGAACCCGGTGTTGGCAAAACAGCGATTGCGGAGCTGCTGGCGCAGCGGATCGTGGCGGGTGAAGTGCCGGAGTCGCTGCAGGGTCTGCGGCTGGTGGCGCTGGANCTCGGGGCTTTGATCGCCGGTGCCAAGTTCCGTGGTCAGTTCGAGGAACGCCTGCGCTCGGTGCTCGAGGAGGTGAGTGGTTCCGATTCCGGTGTGGTGTTGTTCATCGATGAGCTGCACACCGTTGTTGGCAGCGATCGCAGCAGCACCGATGCCGGCAGCCTGCTGAAACCAGCCCTTGCNCGNGGNGANCTGCGCTGCATCGGTGCCACCACGCCGGAGGATTACCGGCTCACGGTGGAAAAGGATCCGGCCCTCAACCGCCGCTTCCAGCAGGTGGTGATCCGNGAGCCGGATCTGGAGNTGAGCCTCGAAATTCTGCGCGGCCTGAAGGAGCGCTACGAGCTGCACCACGGCGTCANCATCACCGATGAGGCCATTCAGACCGCCAACCGTCTNGCCGACCGCTACATCAGCGATCGCTGCCTGCCNGACAAAGCCATTGATCTGATCGATGAGGCNGCGGCNCAACTGAAGATGGAGGTCACCTCCAAGCCNCAGGTGGTGGAGGAGGCCGANGCGGATCTNCGCCGCGTTGAACTGGCCNTGCTNGCCGCNGAGCAGGCNCCTGAAGCGGAGCGGATTCAGCTCCAACGCAACCGGCTTGAAGTGTCCACNCGACTGGACGATCTGCGGCGGCGCTGGCAGGAGGAGCGCGGTCAGCTCGAGGAGCTCGGCCAGCTGCTCCAGCAGGACGAAGACCTGCGCCATGCCATCGCTGAGGCCGAGCGGGATGGTGANCTGGAGGAAGCGGCCCGCCTCCAGTACGACCAGCTGCATCGGGTGCAGCAGCGCCGGGATGAATTGGAGGCGTCCCAGGCGGAGGCCCAGTCCGCTGGAACGGCTCTGCTGCGCGAGCAGGTGGAGGCCGGTGACATCGCTGATCTGGTGGCCCGTTGGACCGGGATTCCCGTGCAGCGGCTGTTGGCGGGCGAGCGGCGCAAACTCCTGGATCTCGACGCCCATCTCGCCGAACGGGTGATTGGTCAGGGCGAGGCGGTGTCCGCCGTTGCTGCTGCCATCCGCCGGGCCAGGGCCGGCATGAAGGATCCCCGTCGACCGGTGGGGTCCTTCCTGTTCCTGGGGCCGACCGGCGTCGGCAAGACCGAGCTGGCGAAGGCGCTGGCGGGGTCGTTGTTTGATGAAGAGGAGGCGCTGGTTCGCCTCGACATGAGCGAGTTCATGGAGCGGAACGCCGTGGCCCGGCTGATCGGTGCTCCTCCGGGCTACGTCGGTTACGAGGAAGGGGGGCAACTCACGGAGGCCGTGCGTCGCCGGCCCTATGCGGTGCTGCTTCTCGATGAAGTGGAGAAGGCCCATCCCGATGTGTTCAACCTGCTGCTGCAGGTGCTGGATGACGGCCGGCTCACCGATTCCCAGGGCCGCACCGTTGATTTCCGCCACACCGTGGTCGTGATGACCAGCAATCTGGCCAGCCCGGCGATCCTTGAACACGCCCGCTCGGGATCCACGGATGAGTCAGCCCTGCAACAGCAGGTGGATGCAGCGCTCTCCAGCCAGTTCCGGCCTGAATTCCTCAACCGCATTGATGAGGTGATTCGTTTCCGCCCGTTGGAGGTNNCCGATCTGGTGCGGATTGTTCAGTTGCAGCTGAAAGACCTCGCTGCTCTGTTGGCCGAGCAGGGTCTTGCCCTTCAGGTGGACGATGCTGTCGCTGAAGCCATGGCCCGTCAGGGCCATGAACCGGAGTACGGGGCGCGGCCGCTGCGTCGGGTGTTGCGGCGCCAATTGGAAAATCCGCTCTCCACGCTGCTGCTTGAGGAGCGCTTTGCCGGAGCCAGTGGCGTGACGGTGCGGCTGGGGGAGGNCGGCACGGATGCCCTGGTGTTNGATCCGGTGGGGGTTTGAGGGCATCCGGTAGGGTGTCTGTTTGGCGAAGTGCCTACCGGCACCGTTGTCAACTTCCGGTCCCATCCCCGTGACCAGCCCCATCTCTGAGGACACCACCACTTCCGACGGCTCAAAAGCCGCTGCCGATTCCACCAAATCCGGTGGTTTTCTGGCGGACACGGTTGATGAGCTGAAACTCGTGGTCTGGCCCAGCCGCCAGCAACTGTTCAGCGAATCCATCGCTGTGATCCTGATGGTCAGCCTTTCGGCCGCCACCATCGCGGCTGTCAGTCGCTTCTTTGGGTGGGCTTCGTCCCAGGTGTTCCGCTGACTCGATATCACCTTTCTCGCCGTGCCCGACGACCTGACCACACCGGACGCCCCTGAGGTGCTTGATCTGCCGGCCCCGAATGAGGGGGAAGACGGCACCTTGCCNGCGGCGGCTGTCGCCAACACGGCCATCGCCCGTTGGTACGCCGTTCAGGTGGCCTCCAGCTGCGAGAAGAAGGTCAAGGCCACCCTGGAGCAGCGGGCCGTCACCCTCGGGGTGAGCAACCGGATTCTCGAAATCGAGATTCCCCAGACCCCTGCCGTCAAGCTGAAGAAGGACGGCACCCGTCAGTCCACCGAGGAGAAGGTGTTCCCCGGTTATGTGCTGGTGCGGATGGTGCTGGATGAGGACACGATGATGGCGGTGCGGAGCACCCCGAACGTGATCAATTTCGTCGGTGCTGAAGACCGGCGCGCCACCGGTAAGGCCCGCGGTCACATCAAGCCNCGTCCCCTCAGCCGCTCTGAGGTGGATCGCATCTTCAAGCGCGCTGCCGAGAAGAAGACCGTCGTCAAGGTGGATCTCACCGAAGGCGATCAGATCCTGGTGACCGCTGGTCCGTTCAAGGACTTCCAGGGCGAGGTGATCGAGGTCTCCGGCGAGCGCAACAAGCTCAAGGCCCTGCTCTCCATCTTCGGTCGCGAGACCCCGGTGGAACTGGAGTTCTCTCAGATCAGCAAACAGAACTGACCTGGCGGCGGCCGTCTCCCTGCGGAGGGCGGCCTTGGGAGTGGGCAACCATTCCGCCGCACCCGACCCGAGGGTCTGGTGATCCGCAGCTGTCCAAACCCCCCAGCCGATGGCCAAGAAAGTCGTAGCTGTGATCAAGCTGGCCCTAGATGCCGGCAAAGCCAACCCCGCGCCGCCGGTGGGCCCTGCCCTCGGTCAGCACGGTGTGAACATCATGATGTTCTGCAAGGAGTACAACGCTCGGACGCAGGACAAAGCCGGTTATGTGATTCCGGTGGAGATCTCGGTCTTCGAAGACCGCAGCTTCACCTTCATCACCAAGACGCCTCCGGCGTCGGTGCTGATCACCAAGGCCGCAAAGATCCAAAAGGGATCCGGTGAGTCCGCCAAGGGCAGTGTTGGATCGATCAGTCGGGCTCAGCTCGAGGAGATCGCCAAGACCAAGCTCCCCGACCTCAACTGCACCAGCGTTGAGTCCGCCATGCGGATCATCGAAGGCACCGCCCGCAACATGGGCGTTTCCATCAGCGACTGACGTCGCTGCATCGCTTCTCCAACCCATACGGGGGAGGCATCCCTGATGTCGTCTGAACCCCAACTCTGAACATGCCCAAAATCTCCAAGCGCCTGGCCAGCCTGGCCGGCAAGATCGAGGACCGTGCCTACGCACCCCTCGAGGCGATTGCCCTGGTCAAGGACAACGCCAATGCGAAATTCGACGAGACGATGGAGGCCCATGTGCGCCTCGGCATCGATCCGAAGTACACCGACCAGCAGCTGCGCACCACCGTGGCTCTGCCCAACGGCACCGGTCAGACCGTGCGCATCGCCGTGGTGACCCGCGGTGAGAAGGTGGCTGAAGCCAAAGCCGCCGGTGCCGAACTCGCCGGTGAAGAAGACCTGGTGGAAAGCATCAGCAAGGGCGAAATGGATTTCGACCTGTTGATCGCCACCCCCGACATGATGCCCAAGGTGGCCAAGTTGGGTCGGGTCCTCGGCCCCCGTGGCTTGATGCCCAACCCCAAGGCAGGCACCGTCACCACGGACCTCGAGGCCGCGATCAAGGAATTCAAGGCCGGCAAACTGGAATTCCGTGCCGACCGCACCGGCATCGTCCACGTCCGCTTCGGCAAGGCCAGTTTCAGTGCCGATGCCCTGCTGCAGAACCTCAAGACCCTGCAGGAAACCATCGACCGCAACAAGCCCAGCGGTGCCAAGGGCCGTTACTGGAAGTCCCTGTATGTGACCTCCACCATGGGTCCTTCCGTTGAAGTCGATTTCTCTGCTCTGCAGGACATCGAGCAGGGGAGCTGATCAGGCTCTCCTCTACACTTAACGATTGGCGAAAGCCAAATCGGGCACGCGCCCGGCCAGAGACAGCAGGAAGTCCCTGGGCATGACGTCAGTCATTCCCGTTGATGTAATCCCTGCCGAGGCAGACGCGACACGGTTTTGTCCCATTCGGGATTGGATCGGCACGCGGCCTCGTCTTCCTTTCGAAGACTCGATCGGCCGTGTGCCCAGCTTGTTCCTTTGATCCGATCCAATCCCTATGGGCCGCACGCTGGAGAACAAGCAGCAGATCGTCGGAGAGCTCAAAGAGCTCCTCGCCGACGCCGAACTGGCACTTGTCCTTGATTTCAAGGGCCTGTCCATCAAGGAAATGTCTGACCTGCGGGATCGTCTGCGGGCCAGCGACAGCGTTTGCAAGGTGACCAAAAACACCTTGATGCGCCGTGCCATTGATGGTGACAGCAACTGGGCCAGCCTCGATTCCCTGCTGACCGGAACCAACGCCTTCGTCCTGGTGAAGGGCGATGTTGGTGCCGGTGTGAAGGCCGTTCAGACCTTCCAGAAGGAACTCAAGAAGTCCGAGACCAAGGGCGGCCTTTTCGAAGGCAAGCTCCTGTCTCAGGACGAGATCAAAGCCATTGCCGATCTCCCCTCCAAGGAGCAGCTCATGGCTCAGATCGCCGGTGCCATCAACGCCGTGGCCACGAAGGTCGCTGTGGGCATCAACGAGGTTCCCTCTGGTATGGCCAGGGCACTCAAGCAGCACGCCGAAGGCGGCGAAGGCTGATTCGGCCCTGCCGAGACCACTGTTCATTGATCTGTTGCTTCCCCTTTCAAAACCATGTCTGCAAAAACCGACGAAATTCTCGAATCGCTGAAATCCCTCTCCCTGCTTGAAGCTTCCGAGCTGGTCAAGCAGATCGAAGAGGCCTTCGGTGTGTCCGCCGCAGCATCTGCTGGTGTTGTGATGGCTGCCCCTGGCGCTGCTGGTGGCGGTGGCGATGCCGCTGAAGAGAAGACCGAATTCGACGTGATCCTGGAAGGCTTCGACGCCTCCGCCAAGATCAAGGTCCTCAAGGCCGTCCGTGAGGCCACCGGTCTGGGTCTGGGCGACGCCAAGGCTCTGGTCGAGGCTGCTCCCAAGGCCGTCAAGGAAGGTGTCTCCAAGGAAGACGCCGAGGCTGCCAAGAAGGCCATCGAAGAAGCAGGCGGCAAGGTCACCCTCAAGTGATCGCCTTGGGAGAGGGCTTGTCCCTCTCCCCCTGTTNTCGTTNAGTCANATGCCGGTNCTNTCGAGNNCCGGTTTTTTTGTGGTTTTGTCTGAGCAANATAAAAAGCCCCGCCAAAGGCGGAGCTTTTGTTGAGAGGAACACATTCAGGAGTCTGTCCTTGTTTCGACCCTGAAGAGGCGTTCGGCACTCCTCACACAAATTCAAAGTTAAGGGTCAGGGTTACGTTGTCAGCCCCTGTCTGGTCGCCCTCTCAACTGGCACTGTGACGGTTGGTCNTNAGCGGCGNTAGGGAATCACCTGCAGCCGGATCGGGGCATTGCTGGCCAGGCGTGTGGTTCGTCGTTGTGTGGTGCGTCGCCGTGTTGATCGTGCCGTGGGCAACGGCGGTGGTGCGATCGGCGGCATCGGCGCTCCCAACCGGCTGAAAGCCTGAACGCTNGCCGCGGCTGCTGGCCAGCGCGAGCAGCCGGTTCACCGGGTCGTGATGCGCGAAGTACAGGTGGTTCAACGGGCGACCCTGGTAAACCCGGCGTTCCAAGGCCCAGCCCGGCTCCAGGCTGCAGAGCCACGAACCCGTTGGGATCGCGGCGAGCTGGTAANGGAGCCTGACCCACCAGGAGTGGTGCCCGTTGCTGGGGGTCAAGCGCCTCGAGCCTCAGCGAGGCGCCGGATGGCTTGAGCCGGAAGCGAAAGCGGGTTCCAAGGTCTTGGCCACCGCTGCGCAGCGAGTAGCCATTGCTGTCCAGGTAGCGCTTGCAGATGCCGCTGAAGTTGAAGCGATTCAGGCTGGGCTCCACCAGTCCGTCCTGGCGTGCCCTCCAGCAGCGCGGTTGGGCCTTGATCTGTTCCAGCACCAGCAGTTTCCACTGGGCTCTGCCAATGGGTTGTGCCAGCACAGCGATGTGCTCNTGCGGCACCGCAGCGCTGTCAAACAAGGCCCGTGCGCTGCCCTCCTGCGACAGACCGGCCGCCAAGAGCCCCACGGCAGTCAGACCAGCCGCCCGCAGGTAGGTTCGGCTCATCCACGGTGACGCCAGAAACCGTGTTGTACCGAACAGTGTTGGGACCGATCAATGGCGGAAGGACGGGGACGGGTCGTGGCTGCAGCGACGGATGGTGCCTGCAGCGGCAACCCAGGTCCGGGAGGTTGGGGTGCNTTNTTGCGNTTNGAAGACGGCAGNGTNGAGGAATTCGGTGGCCATGCNCCCGACACCACCAACAACCGCATGGAACTGCAGGCNGCGTTGGAGGTGNTGCAACGGCTTGANCANCTGCCCCGTCATCCNGATCTCACCCTGCGCACCGACAGCAAATATCTGATTGATGGCCTGGGCTCCTGGATCAAAGGCTGGAAGCGCAAAGGCTGGAAAACGGCTGCGGGCAAGCCCGTGCTCAACCAGGACCTCTGGAAGGCTTTGGATGCCGCTCGTCTGGATGATGTGCCCCTGCGCTACGTCAAAGGCCACAGCGGTGATCCAGACAACGAACGGGTGGACCGCATCGCCGTGGCGTTCTCCCATAACGCCCAGCCCAACTTGGCTCTGAAGCAGGGATCATCGGAGCTGTCTTCCGCCGAGGCCGCGCCAGAAGCACCATCTGAGGTTGCCCCCAAGCCTCTGCTGCAGCTGTTGTCCCGGTTGGAGCTGGCGGACCGTCTGGCGCAGGGTGGCTACAGCCTNTCGTTGCTGGAGCTGGCGCAGCTGGTGGAAAAGCCGCTCAAACAGCTGGAAACCAAGGCTGAGAGCTGGATCTGGAGGGATTGGATNGTCGAGCCCCNGGCGGAAGGGCGTTGGACCCTGCAACGTCGCGAGGCAGGATCAGAACAGTCCTGAGCCAGAGCATGTCGCCGTCCTCTTCGGCCGGACCGCTCAGCAGCGGTGCCTTTTATCAGCGTTGGCTTGGCCCGGTNTTGGCGCGGGACGACGGTCTGGATGCNGAACAGCTGTCGCGCACTGCCCTCACGGCTCTTGGTCAAGCCAGCCTGCGGCGCCGCTGGCCNGGGGTGTCCACGGTGCTGGATGGCGTTGCGGCGGATCTGCAACGGCGTGATCTGCGCCTGGAACAAGTGCTGTTTGGCTGCCGCTTCCCCAACCCGGTGGGTTTGGCGGCGGGGTTTGACAAGAACGGNGTNGCGGCTGGNATCTGGGATNGCTTNGGCTTTGGCTTCGCCGAAGTGGGCACGGTCACCTGGCATGGCCAGCCGGGCAACCCCAAACCACGCCTGTTCCGGTTGGCGGAGGAGCAGGCCGCGTTGAACCGGATGGGATTCAACAACGATGGCGCCAAGGCGCTGTTGAAAACGCTGGAGCGTCAACGTCTGGATCCGCCCGGCCGGCGGCCGGCGGTGCTGGGGATCAATGTGGGCAAATCCAAGATCACGGCCCTGGAGCAGGCCCCGGACGACTACGCGGCGTCCCTGGAGTTGTTGTCGCCCTTGGCGGACTACGCGGTGATCAACGTCAGCTCCCCCAACACCCCTGGATTGCGGGATCTGCAGGACACAGCCCAGTTGCGGCGTCTGGTGGAGCGGCTGCGCCGGCTGCCGGCCTGCCCGCCTTTGTTGGTGAAAATCGCGCCGGATTTGGACGATGAATCAATTGATGCGGTGGCCCGCTTGGCCTTTGAGGAGGGCCTGGCTGGGGTGATCGCGGTCAACACCAGTCTCAATCGGCTGGGCCTGGAGCAACGGCGGNTGCCGCAGACCGGGCGCACNCTGGCGGAGGAGGCCGGTGGTCTCAGCGGTGCCCCCCTGCGTCAGCGGGCCCAGGAGGTGATCCGTCGTTTGCGGGCCAGTGCTGGCCCGGCGCTGCCGTTGATCGGTGTGGGCGGGATTGATTCGGCCCAAGTGGCTTGGGAGCGCATCACCGCAGGGGCTTCATTGGTGCAGCTCTACACCGGCTGGATTTTTCAGGGGCCGGATCTGGTGCCGCGGATTCTGGACGGTCTTCTGCTGCAGTTGGACCGCCACGGTCTGCGCACCATCGCGGAAGCATCCGGCAGCGGTTTGCCCTGGCAAGACTGAACCTGTTGCTTTAAGGGCAGCTCAACGGCAGTGGGTCACGCTGGAGATGTCTCTGAGTTGTATCGGGAGTCGGGATGGGCGTCGACCTGCGCCATGGCGGCAATCGGGAAGCCGCCGCAGCACGATTGAACTGCCGGCCCTCGCAGCTGCTGGATGCCAGTGCCTCCTTGATCCCCTGGAGTCCGCGTGCCTCCCGCATCCCACTGGCTTCCATACGCGACTACCCCGATAGAGGTCACGCGTTGATTCGCAGGCTTTTGGGCGCCCTGCATGGTCTTGAGTTTTCTTTTCTGTTGCCGGGTAATGGCGCCGCTGAACTGTTCACCTGGGCGGCTCGTGATGCAGCCGAGCAAGGTTTGAGTGTGCTGGCAGCACCGGGTTTTGCCGATTACAAACGCGCCTTGCGCTGCTGGTCAGCGACCTCCCGGCAGCAGCAGTTGCCTCTCCTTTGGGATGAGGGGTTTCCGCAACCGTCCCCCGACCCGGGCGAGGGATCTGTGCTGTGGATTTGCAATCCCCATAACCCCACCGGTCAGCTCTGGAGCCGTGCCTCATTGCAGCCATTGCTGGAGCGGTACGCCCTGGTGATCTGTGATGAAGCGTTTTTGCCTCTGGTGCCCAACGGCGAGCAGCAGTCGTTGATTCCCTTGGTGGCTGAGCATTCGAACCTGGTGGTGATCCGCAGCCTCACCAAGCTCTATGGCATTGCTGGCTTGCGTTTGGGCTATGCCGTTGCGCAGCCCCAGCGGTTGCAGCGTTGGGCCGAGTGGCGGGATCCCTGGCCCGTGAATGGCATCGCCCTGGCTGTTGGCGAACAGTTGTTGTCATCTCCGCGGCGTTACCACTCTTGGTGCGCGCGCGTGCAGCGTTGGACGGCAACGGAGGGGGCGTGGATGCAGCGGCAATTGGCTGCGTTGCCGGGCATCACCCCGATGCCGTCGGCGGTTAACTATCTGCTGATTCGAGCGAACCGATCCCTCGTGCCATTGCGGGAGGCATTGGAGCAACGGCATCGCATTCTTTTGCGTGATTGCCGTTCCTTTGAGGGTTTGGGAGAGACCTGGCTGCGGATCGGATTGCAATCGCGGCGCAACAACCGCCGCATCGTGTGGGCGATGCGTGAGGAGTTGAAGCGCAGCCCTCTGGCTTGACTCAGGCCACCAGGCCTTGAAGCAGGCCGGCCAGTTGCCGTTCAGCATCCCGTTCCGCCAAGGCAGCCATCCCTTCACGCATCTGGGTGAGTGGATCGTTTGCAGTGCTGGCGTCTCCGAGCCGCGCTGCCAGGAGCCGTTGCATGGTGNTNANCAANACNGGNTGNTCCGGNTCGTGTTGATGCACGATCACGGCCGCACCGAGGGATGCCGCACAGGCGGCATTGGCCTCCTGGTGCTGGTCCGCCGCCTGCGGGAACGGCACCAGCACGGCCGGGGTCCCGCAGACCGCCAGTTCACTGAGGCTGCCGGCCCCCGCGCGGCTGATGGCTAGATCCGCATGTTGCAGCAACCCGGGCATCTCATCGCTGAAGCGGCGTTCCACCAGTTGTGGGTGCTGCAGCTGCCCAAGGTCGGGGTCGTTGTCGCCGGTGAGGTGAACCACGCGGCAGCCCTGCTCCAACAATGCCGGCACCGCGGCACGCACCATNCGGTTGAGGCCGACGGCGCCTTGACTGCCGCCCATCACCACCAGNAGCGGCCCCTCCCCGGAAGGGACCCAGCCTGGCAGGGGTTGTGGGGTCAGAAAGCTGGAAC
>FUFK010068048.1_pt1 | contig 15057 bp, 20 predicted proteins | sample 1021851 | NCBI WGS metagenome assembly FUFK01 (sample SAMEA51879418, study PRJEB19060) | metagenome | reverse complement strand
AACATAACCATTGGTCTGTGTTTGAGCAATCATCAATGACACTTGAGATTGAAACAACTCGTGCAATCGCAGCACAAATTCTAAGGCATCGTAGTTTTACTTTCCAAGAATTTTCTCAACGATACGCAAAGAGTAATCAACTAGGTGAGATCGAATTACCAGAATTGCGTAGACAAGATATAAAGAATCGTCAGAACAGCATAGATGATCTTGATAGTAAGGTCGTTGATAAACTGAATCGTCAGATGATTACCCTGTTCAGTTCTGCACAGAGTCTTTATAATCAAATGATTGAAGAAGGAGTGGCAAAAGAATGTGCTCGAATGGTGTTACCACTTTGCACCCCAACTAAAATCTATATGACAGGTTCTTGTCGTTCTTGGATTCATTATATTAATCTAAGATCAGCACATGGAACACAAAAAGAACATATGATTATAGCAGAAGAGTGTCGNAAGGTATTTACCGAACAATTCCCCACTGTTTCTGAGGCTCTGGAATGGGTCTAAATAACTTTACAATACTTTATAATTATGCCTACATATCCTGTTGTTAATACAAAAACTGGTGAACAAAAAGAAGTTGTGATGAGTATCACAAAATGGGATCAATGGACAAAAGATAATCCTGATTGGTTAAGAGATTACTCAGATCCATCGACAGTTCCTGGCGTGGGTGAGGTTGGAGATTGGCAAGATAAATTAAATAAAAAACACCCTAGTTGGAAAGAAGTGATTAAAAAATCAGAAAAATCTGGTGGTATTCAAGGTAAATTAGCAAGAAGAGGTATTACTTAATATGCCAAGAAGGAAAAGAGGATCTAATTCCGAACAACCAATTGGTGTTGGTATGACTGCCAAACAAATGAAAAGAAAAAAACCTGTTAATAATGGTTATCTTATTGATATNGAACCGTTGTCAGATAATCAGAAAAGATTATTTAATTCATATGAAAATCAAAAAAATATTGTGGCATATGGATGTGCAGGGACAGGTAAAACATTTGTCACGTTATATAAAGCACTCTCTGATGTTTTAGATGAGAGCACACCATATGAAAAAATATACTTAGTTAGGTCATTAGTATCCACAAGAGAAATTGGATTCTTGCCTGGTGACCATGAGGACAAAGCAGACATCTATCAAATACCATACAAGAATATGGTCAAGTATATGTTTCAGATGCCCTCTGACGCAGACTTTGAGATGCTCTATGGCAATCTAAAGGCGCAGGAAACAATTAAGTTTTGGAGCACATCTTTTATTCGTGGAACTACATTAGATAATTCTATTATTATTGTTGATGAATTTCAGAATTTAAATTTTCATGAACTTGATAGTATCATCACTCGTGTTGGTGAAAATACAAAGATATGTTTCTGTGGTGATGCAAGTCAGACCGACTTGGTAAAAACAAATGATAAGAATGGTATCGTTAACTTTATGAACATCTTGCGTAAAATGCCATCATTTGATATAATAGAGTTTGATATCAATGACATCGTTCGTTCAGGACTTGTTAAAGAATATCTTCTGTCGAAACTAGAGATAAATTTTGATGTTTAATCATGTAGACTTAGATCTTAAACCAATTGCAAGAGAGACAATAGATGGTGTAAGGTATTACAAAATTCCTGATGAAGAAGAACCACTCAGATTGGTTTCTATTACATCCATCACCAGTCACTTTAACAAACAAATCTTTCTTGATTGGAGAAAAAGAGTTGGGAACGAGGAAGCAGATCGTGTGACAAAAGCTGCCACAACTCGTGGAACAGATATGCACACACTCACTGAGTATTATCTGAAGAACGAAAAGTTACCAAAGGTTCCTCCCATATCTGATTTTCTGTTTAAGATATCTAAGAAAGAATTAAATCGTATTGATAAGATTCACTCTCTAGAAGGTGCCCTATATAGTAAACAACTAGGAATTGCTGGAACTGTCGATTGTATTGCAGAACATGATGGTGAGTTAGCAATAATAGATTTTAAAACATCTAAGAANCCTAAACCACGAGAGTGGATTGAGCATTACTTTGTTCAGGCTATGGGGTATGGTTGTATGCTGTATGAGATGAANAATATAGCANTTAAAAAATTAGTCATTATTATGGCATGTGAAAANGGAGAATGNGTTGTTTATGAAGAAACTGACAAAGCCAAGTATATCAGACTTCTTGGTAGATACATCGACAAATTTGTCGAAGACAAACTGGAGTTTTATGGAACCAAACAAAGAACTTGAAAAAGCAATGGAGAGTAAGTTTCTAACTCCTACGAAGTTTTCGATGGAGATAGAGAAAATAGTTGCTGAAGAAAAATTAAATTACATAGATGCGATATGTCAGTATTGTGAAATGAATGACATAGAGATACAGTCTGTGACGAAACTTATTACAAAACCTCTTAAAGAAAGGTTGAAATATGATGCAATTCAGTTAAACTTTATGAAGAAGACTTCTCGTGCTAAACTACCNTTATAATGAAAAAATCTGAACTTATACATTGGAGATTGCAAGCGATGTTACGTGANCATTCTTTNTCTGANNTACAATACTTAGGTGTNANACCTGANAGCATTGGAATACCACAACATTGGTATTCAATTGATGGGAATGAGGTTCCCGTTGATGCAATTACAGAATTAGAAAGTGANGAAGTTGATGAAAGTGACACCNTTTGAAACCTACCAGACATATCTCTCAATGAAGAGTCATTTCACGAATAAAAGATATGACTTTTTTAAGTATGGAGGTAAGTCAAGAGCAACAATGACATCCTTTAACAAAAGAAAGGATAAGTATTGGTTTGAAAAAACATCCAGAAAGTATTCAGACCAAGAGATTACAGACTTTTTATTGGCAAATTTTGTAACTACAAANACACCACAAAACTTATGGATTGGAGAAATTATAAATTCTGGAGAAAGAACATACGCAGACTGGATGAGACGACAGCAGAGTTTGACCTACTTATTCAAAGAACAATCAAAAAAATTACTATCGGAAAAAGAATTAGAAGAAGTATTCAATTGTTCGAGAGGTCATCCACTAATACTCAAAAAGTATCTAGGAGGAGAGATAAGTTTAGAAACCTTAGTCATCTTCGAAAAAATTTTTTCTTTTGGGAAAAAATTTAATCGTAAACTTAAAGACCCAGTGTGGGAAACCGTCAGCATGAAAATGAAAAAGTATGTTCCTTTCCTAAATATNAATGTGTTCCANTATAAAAAAATTCTAAGAGAGATTGTAAATGAGTAAATTTTTTGATTCAGAAATCATTCAAGAAGAAATTGAAGAGATCAATGAACTTCAGAAGATGCTTTATAGTAATGTAATGCAATTTCCTTCAATGGAACGTGTTGATAAAATAGAACACATTGATTTATTGACAGAATTATTAGAAAAACAGAAAGTTATGTATACTCGTCTGTCATTATCTGATGATCCTGAAGCTGTTAAAATGAAAGAACAATTACATAAAACAATTCCTCTCATGGGATTTCCCAGAGGAACTGATATGAACTTGCTCTTTGATGGTATGAGTGAAACAATCTCAAAACTTAAAGACAACATTGACAAATCATAATTAATCTATTATAATCTAAACATCCAACGAAATCCAATTTAATCCGAGGTATCCAAATGTCATTTGCTAATCTTAAAAAGCAATCAAAATTAGGTTCTTTAACTGCAAAGTTAGTTAAGGAAGTCGAAAAACTAAACACTAACGGAGCATCAGGTGATGACCGTTTGTGGAAACTGGAAGTAGATAAATCAGGTAACGGATATGCCGTTATTCGATTCTTACCAGCACCAGATGGTGAAGACCTACCGTTTGTAAAACTGTATAGTCATGCATTCCAAGGTCCTGGTGGATGGTATATTGAAAACTCTCTCACTACACTTGGTCAGAAAGATCCCGTATCAGAGTATAACTCTCAGTTATGGAACAATGGAACAGATGCAGGTAAGGATGCTGCTCGTAAACAGAAACGTAAACTTACATACATCAGCAACATTTATGTTGTAAAAGATCCTGCCAATCCTGAGAACGAAGGAAAGGTATTTTTATATAAGTATGGTAAAAAAATCTTTGATAAACTCACAGCAGCGATGCAACCTGAGTTCGAAGATGAGGAAGCAATTGATCCATTTGATTTCTGGCAAGGTGCCAACTTTAAACTCAAGGCAAAGAATGTAGCAGGATACAGAAACTATGATAGTTCTGAGTTCACTGCTGTCACTCCTTTACTTGATGATGATGACGCACTTGAANCTGTTTGGAAGAAAGAAAACTCTCTTAAAGAGTTCATTGATGCTGACCAGTTCAAATCATATGATGACTTGAAGAAACGTTTAGAGTATGTTCTTGGTAGTAGGAGACCAACTGCTTCTATCGAGGAGGAAGATACTGATCGTGGTGCTGCTGAAGAGTTAGTTACTACTGCCGTATCTACACCACCATCATCACTAAACGAGGATGATGATGATGCATTATCATATTTTCAGAAACTTGCGGAAGAATAATTAAATTGTTATTCTAGTATTTTCTGTTCGAATTAATTTATCGTTTACATATTGAGATGATCTCTTGTAGGTCATCTCATTTCTTATGTCATTTAAAAATTGTTGTAGATATTCTGAACGAAGAACAAATATATTTCTTTTCTCTTCATTTAAATTACTTTCATACTCATAATTTGATATTCCTACTCTAACGTCATTCCCACTCACCCTTTTATTTCCACCATCATAATAGTCCACAAAATAATCTATTATGTTTGGACCAATTACATTACCATTTTCATCCTCTATCATGCCATCTTGTCTTTTTTCGTCAACGATTCTACCTTTAGGAACAATGACGTTTCCACGACTGTTTTTAACTTCTATAGTTTCATAATGTTTAATTTCATTGATTTCAGTTAAACCATATTTTGACACTGTAAAATTATATAATTCTTTACTTGAAAGAGGCCACTGATCACGCACATTAATAATACCAGCAGTTGTTAAAACTACCCAATCTAAACTTGATTTTCCATAAAGATCTAAGGCAACTGTATCTGGTCTATCACCATCACTTATTGTGAATTTATTAAAAACAGTGAAAACATTTTGTAGATCATCACGTATTTTCATTCTACGAAATAAATTTTTTACAGTTATGTAACTACTACTCGAAATACGATTTGAGTATGGTGATTGATATTCTATATTTGGTAGTTCTCTAAAGTATCCCATTAGAATCCTGTTCCCTCCTGACCTTCTTCAGTTTCATAATCTTCAGAGTAGACTGGATTCAACTCTTGAAAAGATAAGTTTATTTGCATATGGACAGGTGCTGTATCATCATATGTTGCATAAGTTCCTGCACCAGTGTAGTTAACAGCCATGTTAATTAAGGCCATCGGTTTAAATTTATGTAAAAATTTATGATTTCTTCTTCCTGTTTTGTATGTTAATTTAAACACATCTGGTGATTTAATAAAAAGTCCACTAGATGAATCACCTCCCGTTGATCCATTTTTTGCATTCATACTTTTTTTAAAAGTACGAATAATATTTTTAATTACCTTACTTTCGTTTTCATCTCTAGGGACAAAATCAAAATCAAAATTAAAACTTCTTAATTGGACACCATTAAATAATAATTCCATATTTGGATTTAACACTGATCCTGTACTTCTTGAAAGAAGTTTTGTAGGATCTACACTACCACCAAGAGCGTTAACTGCCATTGATGCAAACCTTGCATTAATAGCAGATGCAGTTGTATCATCTTTCATAAAATCATTTAAAGCATTCATTCCACGATTTCCCACCTCTTGTAAATCTTTCATAAAATCACCACTTGAACCAGCACCCATTAGATCTTTAGCTAATCCAACACCAGTGGCTGAAATTCCATCTAAACTATTCTCTCCCCAAGTTACACCATTAGAATCAGTCACTGTCTCTGGAACAGGAAGAAAAATAGTCCCTAATGGATTTTCAATATTTTTCTTAAGAGATTCTGAACTTGATTGTAATCGAAGAGATTGCCCAGTTCCACTGACATCAGTTCCTGGCGCTTTATATTCTACGATTTTTATTTCAAGATAATCACTATCATTATCTAATCTTGCCACAGGATATCTAAAGGATCCAAATTTTCTATCACTTGCTTTTTTTCCACCTCTTGTAGTGGTAGTATTAGATGCAGGCGCTCTCAATCCTGTTTGCATATAATCCTTCTCACCTCTGGCCAAGGCTTCGTTAGCTGCTTTCTGTTTGTTATTATCTACAAAAAAGTTTGGCATTTATATCTTTTTTTAACTATTTAGCTGCATTTTTCCAAATGGCAGTTCTCTTACATCAGACAACTCATCAGAATTGACTTCATACAGTTCTCCAACCAGTTCATTGTATGTATAATTACGATATTGACCAATATGTAGATTGATGCCACGGAAACCCCATTCAAAGACATCCGTAACCGCAACTAATGGATTGGAATCAAATTGTATGTTAGGAGTCTTGGCATTGTATACGAATACATAATATTTTCCAACACTTGGAGATGATGTGACGGTGTTGGTTAAAGTATCCATCAATTCTATCATGATATCATCAGCTTCCTCTGTTCCGATGAGACTATCAACCACAGATCTTACACGATTAGAATTATCATCGGTTGGATAACTATTCATTTCTTAATACCTAGTTCGTCTTCTGTTAATACTTTAAACTCCCACATACGATCTTTACAAAATTCCTCTGCAGCTTTCCATTTTGCTTGATTTTTTGCATATTCATATACTTCGTAAATATATCCTTTCGTTTTTCTTTTTTTCACCTTTGGTTCCATTGTTTGTTTTTTTGGTTTGATCTCAATGATATATCTTTTTATTTTACCATTTGATTCTCTTACCTTTATGTAAAAATCAGGAAAATATCGGTGCACTTTATTATCGATGGGTGAACGATATGGAAGTGCAATTTCCTCACTCCCCCACTCAAGTATTTTAGTATGATTATCACAATAGACCATGAACTTTCTTTCCCAAAGTGACCGATAAACTATGTTTGATGGGTTACCTTTATACTTTTTTGGGTTGGATGGTCTATATCTTCCCTTATATGACATCTAAATAGATATAAGATAAAATATAAAGTATTTAGATGGTTCGTCCTAAGAAAATAGCTGATATAAAACCAATACTGACAAATGTGGCACAAACATCTCATTATCAGGTGTTTTTTGATGGTTTATCACCAGATCTTTTTAGATTTCTTGGAGATAAAGGAGTTAATAGAAGATTTATAATAGAAAATGCTGGATTACTTTGTAATCGAGCATCAATACCAGGTAGCACTTTGGGAACAAGTGATATATTTGGTAATTTTACAGGTGTTCAGGAAAAGTTTGCACATACAAGAATATTTACAGAGTTATCATTAGAATTTTATGTTGACAAGGACTATAAGATGATTAAATTTTTTGAACATTGGATGGATTATATCTCAAGTGGATCTGAAAGTCCAGCTGTTGATAAAAGGAATTTAGGTTACTTCTATCGTATGAGATATCCTCGTGGGAACTCAGGTTATAAATGCGACAAAACAAAAATTGTTAAGTTTAATGTTGACTATCGTTCAGAGGTAGAGTATACTTTCTTTGGATTATTTCCAATTAATTTTTCATCTACTCCTGTTCAGTATGGAGGTTCTGATGTTCTGAGAGCAAATGTGACGTTCAGTTATGAAAGATATATTGCAGGTGAGGAAACAAGTTTATCCTATAATAGGAATAGAAGTGAGAACCTTCGTCAAGGGTTAGCTCTTAGATAAAACAAAAATGAACTTTAATTTCAAAAATCGGGCAAAAAAAACTCCGTAAATTTTTTGCTCTGTAGGGTTTTTAAAAAGTGCTATAAATAAAGATACTGAAGTGCTATAAACATTATGCCATTACCAAAAATTGCAACACCGACATATGAGTTGGTTCTTCCTTCTTCTGATCGAAAAATAAAATATCGACCATTTTTAGTTAAAGAGGAGAAGATTTTGATCATAGCCATGGAGTCTGAAGATCAGAAGCAGATAACTAATGCTATTAAATCTGTAATCAATAACTGTATACTAACAAGAGGAATCAAAGTAGATAAACTATCAACTTTTGATATTGAGTATCTCTTTTTAAATATAAGAGGTAAATCAGTTGGTGAAAATGTAGAGGTTATTGTTACATGTCCTGATGATGAAAAAACTCAAGTTCCTGTAATAATTCCACTTGATGAGATAAAAATTGAAAAACATCCTGATCACAATAAAGATATTAAATTGGATGAAAATTTAACAATGAGAATGAAATATCCATCATTATCAGAATTTATAAAAAGTAATTTTGATTTGAGTGGTAACATTGGGGTCGAAGAGTCATTTGATTTAATTATTTCATGTATTGATCAGATATACAATGAAGAGGAGTCTTGGACATCTTCTGATTGCACAAAGAAAGAGATGACCGAATTTTTAGATCAATTAAATTCAAAACAATTTAAAGAGATTGAAAATTTCTTTGATACAATGCCTAAATTGTCACATACTATCAAAGTGACAAATCCAGAAACAAAAGTTAAAAGTGATGTTGTTTTAGAAGGGTTATCGTCTTTTTTCGAGTAGGTATGGCTCATGCAAGTCTGGAGTCATACTATAAGGTCAATTTTGCCTTGATGCAACATCATAAATACTCACTAACTGAGATTGAAAATATGATTCCTTGGGAAAAGGATGTATATATTGCTCTTTTGGAACAATATATTGAAGAAGAAAATTTAAAACAAAGACAACAAGGTAATGGATAACTCCCCTACAAATGAAAATTTAGGTATTAGTTCTGGTCCTATTCTTAGAAGGAGGAGATTGAACACGCAAAAAATATTTAATAAAAATTTAGATCGTACTGCTAGACAAGTAAAAAGAAATTCAAGAGAAATAAATTTATTAAAAAAAGTTGTAATATTAAACACAAATAGAATTGCTCAACTAATATCAACACAAACAGAAAACGCACAAGATTCACAGAGAGAGGAAGATAGACAACAACAATTAGGAGATGAGAGTGATAAAGCTGATAAAAAAGAAGGACTTCTGGAACGTGTAGGTAAATCAGTAAAAAAAACTCTACTTGCACCAGTAGAGGCAGTAGGTAAAACTGTAAATGGTGTCTTGGGTAACTTAGGCAAAGCTTTCATGGCACTTTTTGCGGGATTTGTGACAAATAAGGCAATTAAAATGATTCAGGCAAAAATGTCTGGTGACGATGAGACGTTTAAGAATATGAGAAATACTTTAATAAAATCAATTGCGGTGGTTGGTGGTATATTTTTAATATTAAAAGGTGGTTTATTGGCATTACCAGCCATCATAACAGGAGTCGTTACTGGTATTATTGCTATTGGTGGTGCGATATTGGCATTTTTAGTTAGTCCTGCTGGATTAATCGCACTGGCTGTAGCTGGTGGTGTAGGAGCTTTTCTTGGTTTAAAAAAATTATTTAATAAAAACAAAGAAAAAAAATTAGAACTGGAAAAAACAAGAGGTAAACCTATCAAAAACAGTAGAGGTAGAACGATAGGATATGATAAACCTAAAGGAGATGGGAGTGGTAACACAAGTGTAGTAAATGAAAATACTACAAAAAATGATAAAGTTGATCCATTTGTAGTATTAGAGGATAATAAGAATCTTATTCCATTTGGAATGTATGATATGGTTAAGTCTGAGATTGAGAAAGATCCATCAAAATATGACACTAAAGAGGAGATTAACGCTGTTCTCAGTAATATTCCAGGTGTAGATCCTAGTAAGATTAAATATAAATCAAGTAATTTAAACTTAAAGAGTTCTAAATCTGAACCCACTATAAATTCAGTTCCTAAAAAACAAGATGTTTCCACTCTTCAAGAAGCACCTCCAAATATTGTAGATGCAACCACAAATGTTGGTGGTGGGGGAGCTTCGACACTTGGAGATAAAGAAATAGCTACATCATTACCAAATATATCCTCCTCAAATTTTGATAATAATTTTACATTATATGCAAAAACTCAATATAATATTTTAGTGTAACATGGCAGAATCACCAGTTTTAAACCTAGGATCAAAGATAGCATCAAAATCTACTGGCGCCATGAAGGGTGTCATCAAAAGCAGTAATAATCTTTCAAAATCTATACTGGAAAATATTAAAATAAAAAAGAAAATAAGAGTAATGAGAATAAGAATGAAGAGAAAGAGGAGAGAAGATAAAAAAAGAAAAGAGAAAGAAGCTCTTTTAGAACAACAAAAACTTCAAGAACAGGGAGAAGGTGAAAAATCAATGGGGTCTGAAAAAACACCTGTAGGAAGATTAATGTCACTTATTCAGGCACTTTTAATTGGATTTGTATTGAATAAATTACCTCAAATTATTAATTTTATTAAAAAAGTTATTAAAGTTATTCGTGATATTGTTGATAAGTTTAAGGCATTTTTTGATGGAGTAGTAGGGTTTTTTAAATCTACTGGTAAGGTAATTGGTAATGCTCTTAATTTTATATCAAATTTAGAGTTCTCAGATGTAGGTGATGCAATTAAGAATGCGTTTGNAAAAATAAAAGATTCATTTAACAATATAAAAGATAAACTTCTAGATGGTGTTAAAAGTTTTCTTGGAATGAAAAATAAGAAACCAGAAGACATGAAAAAAGAAGAAAAGAAGAATGAACAGAAATCAAGTGTATCTGATGTGAAAGAAACATTGTCTGGTAAATCTGATGAATTTAATAAGACTCTGGATACAATCAAGAAGGAGGGAACTGGAATCGATATTGTTGGTGATGAGAATAAAGATTTGACATCAGAGGTAGATGATAAAAAATATATTAGACTCACTCTCACTGACGTTGATACCAATTACACAGTTGATGAATTGGAATCAAAAGTTGACTCTACTAAATCTAAAATTAATAAAATGGAGGAAGAAGGAGCAAATGAAAGAAAGATAGAGTTCGAACAAGACAAACTTGACGTGTACGAAAAAGCACTTGATAGAAAAAAATCAGAAACACCACCAGTTGAAAAGAAGTTAAATATTAGTGCACCTAAGAAAGAAATAAAAACCACCACGATAACACCAGAGAGAAAATCAAAAAATATGGTGATGATTGTTGGAAACAAAAATGGTCAATCTCAAACAAAAATGGGAATGAGAACTAAAAGTAGAACTAGAACAATAGTTCAAAAAGATAATAGTCTTAAAGATCAATTCGCCTTATCTCTATTTTAACATATGTCAGCATCAGAAGCATCCAGTTTTGAAGAACTTACACTTGAATCAAATGATCAGGAGAGAACTGTTGATTTAAGATCAGGTGTTGTTAGTATTGATTATTATGAGGATATTCTTTCACCTACAATAACTGCAAAGGTAAGAGTAATAAACACAGGTGATAGTATTTCACCAAAAGATCCCCAAGATTCAAAGAAAACTGATGGTGCTAGACAATCAATTTATAATGGACTTCCCTTAAGAGGTGGTGAGAGATTGGTGATGAAAATTTTAGATCAAGGAAAAGCAAATAACAATGGTAAAGAAAAAACTGGACTTGATTTTTCAACTGATCCTAGAAAATATTTGTTTGTATCAAGTATTACTCAAGTTCTTCAGGAAACGCAAAGAGAGAGTTTTTTACTAAATTTGGTGTCAAGAGAGGCAATAACAAATGAAACCTCTAGAGTTATGAAAAGATATAATGGACCAATTAGTGGAACTGTGAGAAAAATTCTGACAGATCCATTAATCGGATTTAATGTTGATGAATCAAAACTTGATGATATAGTCGAAAGTACAAGGGGATCTTATGATTTTATCGGTAATTTGAGAAAACCTTTCTCAACATTAATTACATTAGCATCTAAATCAGTTCCTGATGTTTCAAAAAATTCAACGGCTGGATTTGTATTTTTTCAAACTCAAGATGGTTTTCAGTTTTCATCAATTGACTCACTTATTAAAAAAGGATCAAAAGCAACATATAGATACACAGATGTAAATGAGAGCTCAACGACTAAAAATAATGATTTTAACATTTTAAAATATAATATTGATAAAAATCAAAACCTGATTGAAAATTTAAGAATGGGAACTTATTCATTTGTTAGATTGGCATTTAACCCTCTGACACATGCTTTTACTCAAGATTTTTTTAGTTATGGGGAAAAAAATACGGGAAAAGATAAGAAAATTGACTTCAGCACAACCCTTGGAGGAGATTTAGAATTACCAAAAATATCTGATGATTCAAATCAGACGTTAGATCAAATTCCAACAAGAACCGTCTCTCAAATCGTAGACATTGGTGCAACAGTGGGTGTATCTACTGCTGATAATTATCCTTCAAGTCAATATCAAGGTCAAAATATTGTTAGATATAATCTTTTAATGACACAGAGTGTGAGTATGATGGTTCCTTGTAACACTGATTTGCGAGCTGGTGATATAATTACTTGTGAGTTTCCTAAAATATCTAGAGAAGATAAAAATGAAATTGATAGACAAACAAGTGGTAAATATATGATAAAAGAACTGTGCCATCATTTTGAATCGAAAAGATCATTCACTTCAATGACATTAGTTAGAGATACGTTTGCAGGAGAAATTTGATGATAGATGAAGCATTACTAAAAACTAATTTTGTAGGGAAAGATGGTTTTCGTTGGTGGGTAGGTCAAGTTGCACCTGCAAATGTTCAAGGTGAGCAACTTGCANCACAAANCTAAGGATGTTAAGTCTTGGGGAAATCGTCTTAAAGTTCGTATCATGGGATATCATCCTTTTTCAAAAGCAGAGTTGGAGGATAAAGATTTACCTTGGGCAAATGTCATGCTTCCTTCTACATCAGGCACGGGTGGAGCAAACTTTGCAGCATCTGTTGCTTTAAGACCAGGTGATGTAGTAATTGGATTTTTTCTTGATGGTGAAACAGCACAACAACCTATAATAATGGGTGCTTTTTCAAGAACAAATGACGTTTCACAAGATTTACCTTCTGAATCTATTGGATTTATACCATTTACTGGATATAGTGATAAAATACCACCACCAAATGGAACACTGAAACCAAATGAGTCTGGTGAAAATAGGGGTGATGCACAAGAATCTCCTGTTACAAGAAAAGTCGGACCTAACGAGGATAAAATATCAGCATCATCCACTTTTGGAAAGGCAGAAATACCTGCTGATGCCTGTGCCGATAATTTTGTAGGAAAAGTATCTGCGAGTTTAGATAATTTATTGTCAGTCGCAGGTGAGAGCACAGATTTTTTAGGTGATGTTGCATATGTAACTCAGAAAATACAATCATTGTCAAATAATGCGGTTTCAACAATGATGGAATCTTTATATTCAAAGATGATTCCTGAAATACAAGGTGGTTTAGAATCATTATATAATAAAACTTATAACACTGTATTTGCAGCTACTCAAAATGCTGCTCTTGCATCTCTAGCTGGTGTTGAAGCACAAAAAGCTCAAATACCAAAAGTGGCAGCTCTTCAAGGTGATCTTAATTGTTTGCCAGGTAAAATTGTTGATGGTTTGGGAGCAACGATTAGAGGAATGATCGAGCAAGCAGTTTTTGAGGTAGTAGATACTGGATTTTGTATTACAGAACAACTTGTTGGATCATTATTGAATGGAATTACAAATGATATATCTGATGCACTTGATGCACCACTAGCTGGATTGAGTGAGATTATACCAAAAGCTTTTAAAGTTCAGGATTTTCTTAGAAGTTCTTCTGATACATTTAAATCTATTAATGCACTTATAGATTGTAATCAGAGTGATGGAAAATGTGTAGGTCAAGTTAAGAAATTTACTCTTGGATATGGTCCTGCTAGAACATTTGATTTGCGAGATGCTTATGATAATGTATTGGAAAATATGAATATTGCTAATCCTAACAGTCCTATAAGTAAACCAGATTGTGCATCTAAAACTTTCTGCGGACCTCCAACTGTCAGTTTCTTTGGTGGTGATGGTATTGGTGGATTTGGTAAAATAATATTGGGTGGGATTGTAGACAACACAGAGGGACTATCTGATGTAACTGCAGATGTTAGTCAAACTGCAAGTATTATAGGTGTAGAAATCACAGATCCAGGATCAACGTATTTTACAACTCCCCCTGTTGTAAGTTTTGAAGATCCATGTGGTCAAGGTTATGGTGCAGTTGGTAGAGCTATAATTGATAGGGATCCAAATTCATCAACATATGGACAGATTACGGGTGTTGATATCATTTCTGATGGTGAAAATTATCCGAGTGCAAATACTGATGAGGTTATAAATTCTAATGAAATTCCTGTAGGTGTTGTTGGTACTAAAGTAACAGATGGTGGAGAGGGATATGTTGATGCGTTTGCAGATGGATATAACCTAACAATCGAAAATGGAAAAATTATTTCAGCAACACCAATAAATAATGTTAGGATTACTGAAATACCTAGAATTGTTGTGTCTTCATCCACTGGTGTAGGTGCATTAATCAAACCAATTATAGGTAGACTACCACTAACTCCACAAGGAGAAATTATTCAGGTTGTTGATTGTGTGGGACCTGAAACTAATAATTTGGTGGGATATGTAAATGGTAAACCTTATTACGGTCCTTATCATATACATCCAACAAAAGGTGTGAAAATGGTAGGTATAGCACATACATCAACACCACATGAGATCATATATGATACACCAGAACAAAGTTTTACTCCAACAAGGGTTAGTGTTGCCTCTACCATGACTCAAGAGTCTACCCCCGATCAACCAATTATAACTCCTACATCAACAATGACAAATAATACACCACCACCAACACCACCGAGCACTCCACCACCAACACCACCAAGTGCTCCACCTTCAGGTGGTGGTGGATATGGAGGAGGATACTAATGGCGGAAAAACAGAATCAAAATTGGGAACAAAGAGTAATTGATAGTAGAGGACCTAAGTTTCGACTTGATG
>FUFK010040262.1_pt1 | contig 15059 bp, 12 predicted proteins | sample 1021851 | NCBI WGS metagenome assembly FUFK01 (sample SAMEA51879418, study PRJEB19060) | metagenome | reverse complement strand
GGTCAGCCTTATCTCACCGCNATATTACCTGAAGACCTTGGCTTAGCGATTAGTCCACTGAGTATCATTAAAACGCTGATTATCGCTATTATATTGACCTTGGTGATTACCCAGCGCGGCCTTAATGAGCTGAGTACTACTAAACCCGCTACTCTACTTAATCAAGGCGCAAGTCAACAATCAGGAAAGCAACCTTGGTATCAGCGCACGCCCCTACTCTGGTACGGGGGGATGTTTATCGGTCTGTATTTATTCTTCACATATGAAGTTGGCTCTTGGCTACTCTCCGCGCAATTATTGATTGGCTTGATTGCATTCGTCGCTATATTTTGGGCGCTGGCTCGCGGTTGGCTGTGGCTGTTATCACGGCTGGCGAAAAATAAAAACATCAGCTGGATGCAGCGTATAGCCATTCATAATCTGGCGCGCAAAGGCAATCAATCAGCGCTATTCTTCGTCACGCTGTCGCTATCGGTCGCGGTATTGACCCTGATTACTACTTTAAACCACAGTATCAACGCCCAGTTCGTCGATGCTTATCCAGAAGATGCGCCCAATATATTCTTGCTTGACGTGCAAAGCGAGCAACACGAGGCGATTAATAATATCATTGGCACACCGGTCAGCTACTACCCCGTCATTCGCGCGCGTATCGTCACCGCTGGCGGCGTGGCGGCAGAAGATATCNAAGCCACTCAAGGGGCGGATGACCCAACGCGAGTGTTCAATTTAAGCTACGCCGACACGNTTATGGANACNGAATACATCGTCGATGCGGTCACTAATAACGAGCTATATAGCCCTATCGACGGTCAAGACTCTACTAAGTCCGCACTGCAACAAGTACAGCCGTTATCTATCTTAGACAGTGCTGCCAGTCTGCTAAACGTCAGCATGGGCGATGAAGTGGTGTTTAATATTCAAGGTATTGAGATAACTGGAGAGATTACCAGTATCCGCTCGCGCTTTGAGCGCGGCCCCAGTCCGTTCTTTTATTTCTTATTTGAGCCNGANCTNTTAGCCGCNGCCCCGCAAATCCAGTTCGCCACCGCGCACATTCCTGAGGACAGCATCGCTGAGGTACAAGGTCAGCTGGTACGCGAATTCCCTGCGGTCACTACGGTTGATGGTACGGCTATCGCTGAGCAAATCCAAGGTCTCGTGCAGCAGATGAGCCGTTTGGTCTATGTGTTTACCTTACTGGCNCTACTCACTGGTATTATGGTGCTGATTAGCTCGCTGCTGTCTACCTCGCAAGATCGTATGAAAGAGAGCGCCTCATTTCGCCTGCTCGGTATGCAAAAGCGTGACTTGTATATGCTNAANATCNTAGAGNTNGGNGTNCTTGGNATTAGCGCGGCGACNTTTGCCGTNGTCATCGCTAGCGTTGGCGCATGGGCNGCNATCACGCANTGGTTTNATNTNCNNTTTAGNGTGCCGTGGANNAGNNTNGNTATTGGCGGCGCGGCTGNTNNTCGNNNTGCTGNTNGNTATTGCNATTATNTATGTNAGANTGGTGATTGGNCGNGGGATTATGGCNAGNGTNNGGGCGATGATTTAGTTGTAGCTAATCCTGCTTTTGCTGCTATCTGAATTTATTAATTTTAATAAAAAAAAGAACCTCATTTTGAGGTTCTTTTTTTTATTAAATATTTAGTCTGATGTCTCTAAATCTTGTTCAGATTCTACATCTACCTGTAGTCCTTGACGGCTAAGTTGCTCTCTCAGTGACTCCAGTATATTGCTAGATATATGATTAGACAATGCTTCTGAATTCTTATAGACATTTTCTATATCTCCTTCAGTCTCATTATATCTTATGCTATTTTTTAATTTACCTAAACTATTATTGTCGGTAAAAGAACTAAAGTTTAGCATACATTACTCCTTATTATAGTAGTTAGAAAAAAAATGTTGATTGAGATCCTTCTCAAAATAATGCTTCCTATTTTTCCAAATAAAGCCATCACCTTTACTAATAATAGCTACATCTATTGGGCCCCCGACATTTTCTTCGTTTGATGAAGTACGCTTTTTTAGAAATGTTAAGTAAATTAAGCTTTCAGCCATTTCTGCTAAATCTTCTTTAGATAAAATCTCTACGGTGTTAATCGTAGGTATAATTTGCCACCTTTGCTTGGCATCTATAATATGTTGTCTGAAGATATTCTTAAGAATATCTATATCAATATTAAGGATATCTTCCTTAGTTTTACTATCCTCAACAGCATTGGCTAGCATTGAATTATAACGTTTCATCACTTTTACAAACGCATCTTCAAATACTTGTTCTATATTTGGATCAATTCCTTCGATAAACATATGCATTACTTCTTTTTGCGCAAAAGGTATAATAGCGCCTCTATTTTCTTCACATATTTGAGTCACTTGATTATCAGCATATCGAAGCTTCCCATCTAATACACAGTCTATATCAATAGAGCATAATGAAGGATAGATCTCAGAATCACCAAATCCAGCAAACACAATTCCAGTTGAACGAACTATAAAGTTATTCCGAGTCAAATATTCAAACGTTATCTGTAATAGCTCTTCTTTTAACTCTGGAAAGGCATCTAAATCAAAGCTTTCGTCTACGCAATTTTTAAACGCTTTACAAATGTCTTGCTGATATTTAGTAATAAATTCTTGAAACTCATAACCCTCAAACTCCTTTATCTTTTCTGAATTAGAAAAGAAATTATCTTTAATCTTCTTAATTTCCTCTGTTATAAGCTCGGCGTGCTTCTTAGTTAGATCTTTACCTTCTAAGAGATCTAATTCGTTTCTTACTTCTATGTCTCTTGACAAGTTTTCATTAACTATTGATGTTACAAAAGACAAAATACTATTTATTATTGAAGGCAAATAGCTACTTTCCTTCTCAATAAAAGAAAAATGACTACTATTAACCATAAACCTTAAGAAATCATCACGATAATCGCTAACTGCTTTAAAATTTTTGTCTCCAATATGCTTTCTATACAACTTTATAATTAATTCCCAAGGCACTTGCATGAAGTCAGCAGAACTATAAACCATAATACCAATCGGATGATACTTAGATAGCATAAACAGCTTGTTTGCTGTGTTATAAATCTTACTTGAACTATAACCTCCTACCCCATTAGTAACTGTAACAGCACTATCTGCAGCTAAGGCAAGTCCTGTTTTATTCATAATAGCAACAACAGCTGTCATAGATATAATGCCTTTTAAATACAGAAGAAAGAAATACAGTTCAAACGATTACAATGAATGTATACATTCATTGTAATCGTTTGAACTGTATTCTAGCAATATAAATTGTATCTTTTTATTTGTTTGATATTTAGTAGTGGACTTTAGATATAAACTATGCTGATTTAGAAATAGTCGCCTTAAGACGCGGTTTAGCCCTGATTGCAGCGGTAGCTTGGCAGACTGTGGCGCTTACAGCATCTCGCACAGGAGTAGTGTCGAGGCAACAGCAATGCTACTGCACCTAGGTGCTGTGCGCCGCAGACTGCCAACTACAAGCTCCATAAAAAATCCCCTTTAAGGGACTTTTACTTGCAAAGCTAAAATTGCAGTGCAACTTTTTAACGCTTCTCAAGGATCAGCTCCAAAACCCTAATCCCCTAAAACAGCAAACCCAAAACGCTCGCTATTGATTCAGCGGGCGTTTTTTTATTACGCTTATACGCGTACCTTGCATTTGCTATAATAGCGCCACTTTGTACACAAATAACTCCTACCCCTCATTAGCCCCACGGTAATCCTATGAAATTCTCAAAGTTCGGTCAAAAGTTTATTCAGCCTACGGGCATCTCGCAATTGATGGATGATCTAGGCGATGCGCTAAAAAGCGATCAGCCAGTCAATATGCTAGGCGGCGGTAATCCTGCCAAGTATTGAGGCGGTGAATGAGCTGTTTTTGCAGACTTATCGAGAGCTTGGNAATGATAACNNTACAGGCGATGAGACGAATAGCACCTCGATCATCTAGCATGGCGAATTACTCCAATCCGCAGGGCGATGCCGCTTTTATCGATGCCTTAGTAGGGTTTTTTAATCGACATTATGATTGGAATTTGACGAGTGAGAACATCGCTTTGACCAATGGCTCGCAGAATGCGTTTTTCTATTTGTTTAACTTATTTGGCGGTGCCTTCACAGATGAAAAGAGTGAATCTGTCGACAAATCCATTCTATTGCCATTAACCCCTGAGTATATCGGCTATAGTGATGTGCATGTGGAAGGTCAGCATTTTACCGCCGTATTACCGCATATCGATGAAGTGACGCACGATGGTGAAGAAGGCTTCTTTAAATATCGCGTGGATTTTGACGCGTTGGAGAACTTGCCCGCATTGAAGGAAGGGCGTATTGGCGCGATTTGTTGTTCGCGTCCGACCAATCCAACGGGTAATGTCTTAACCGATGAGGAAATGGCGCATTTGGCGGAGATTGCTAAGCGTTACGATGTACCGCTGATTATCGATAACGCTTATGGTATGCCCTTCCCTAATATTATTTATTCAGACGTTACCCTTAATTGGGATGACAATACCATTCTGTGTTTTAGCTTATCCAAAATTGGCTTACCCGGAGTGCGCACCGGTATTATCGTTGCCGCGCCTGAGGTGATTGCAGCGGTTAGTGCGATGAATGCCGTGGTTAATCTTTCACCAACACGCTTTGGCGCATCTATTGCCACGCCACTGGTTGAAAATAACGCTATCAAAGACTTGTCTGATAACGATATTAAGCCATTTTATCAGCAGCAAGCCAAAACTGCGGTTGCGCTACTTAAAAACGAGCTGGGCGACTATCCGTTGTCCATTCATAAGCCTGAGGGCGCGATATTTTTATGGTTGTGGTTTAAGGATTTACCGATTAGCACCTCTGAGCTGTATGAGACTCTCAAAGAAAAAGGGACGCTTATCGTACCGAGTGAATACTTCTTCCCGGGTGTCGATATTAGCGATTATAAACACGCGCATGAGTGTATTCGCATGAGTATTGCCGCAGATGAACAGACTTTGCGGGATGGTATTGCGGTGATTGGCGAGGTGGTTCGTGGGATTTATGATATGGCTAAGTGAGTCCGTAAAAACTAAAGTAGGCGTAGGGTGCGTTTCACGCACCAGTTGTAGGCTATTACCCCGCTATCGGTGCGCGGGGCACATCCTACAAAAGCTTTCTTTTTGGACATAAAAAACGGACTAATAAATAGTCCGTTTTTTTATATAATGACTTTATGAAAACGATCTAACCAAACTCTTTTAGTAAAGCTTTAGCACTCATTTTACCAAAGTCATTTGCCGCGAGTGGCCCATCACCTGAGATAAGCTTTCTATCTTGATGCGTTTGTCCTGAGGCCAGTTTATTATCAATAGTAACGCCTAAATCTTCTAACTTTTCTGCAAAGTACCACGGCATAGGTCCCGGCAGATAACCAATTTTTGGCATTTGCTTGTCCATAACCGTCGGGAAGGCTACCATCTTATAACCTTTAAAAATAAAGTCACGCTCGGAATTGCCTTCATCAGAACTGTCAGGACTATTAAGGTCAGCCGCCAATAACGCTGCAGGCCCGTGACAAATCGCTAAGGTAAAGAGATCCTTTTCATGACCCCAGCGTAGCAATGCACCGAGGTTCTTGTCCTCAGGCAAGCCTAGCATAGCGCCATGACCACCGGGAATAAAGATCGCTGCGTATTCAGTGCTGTCTGCCATATCGTTTTTGACGAAGTCAGCGATACTATTGGGATTGTTAAACTTGGACTCGTACTCACTATAAATTTGTTTAACGTCGTCATCGTCTTCTGGCATCGCCCACTGCTCGACCTTGACCGCCTCGCCTGTTGGGGTAAACACGTCTACTTCAAAGCCTGCTTTTTTAAAATGTAATAACGGCACCATCATCTCCACCGGATGATTACCGGTATCAAATTTATTGCCGTTCTCCATAGTCATATACTGCTCTTCGGTACAGACCATCATAATTTTCTTATCGCCCGTATAGGGATTATCGTAATTAGTATGATCGTAGTTGGTTTTATTCGGCGCAGCTATCTTTAGCGATGATGTTGAGGGAATATAAATGCCTGCTTCAGTTTCTTGCGGCTCTAAGCCTAGAGTATTTTTGGCGTTGTCTAAGGTGTCTTTGGCTTTATCTAATAGATCTTGCATATTCATAGTGGCTTCCTTTTTATGATTTATATNTATTGAGTAGCTATTTATTGAGTAGCTATTTATTAAGTAGCTAGAAATGATNAATCTAAGGTAACAAATGAAGACAGCATTAAATAGATGAGAATTTTTATGTTTCGTAAGCTTTGTAAAGCAGGATTGAAAAACTGTTTTAACGGGTTTTCTTTAGTAGCTTACTTGGTGAGCTGCTCGCTTGAAAAATCCTTGTCCACTTATTTAAAGCAAANAGCACGAAAGGCAGCAGGCAGGTATTAATGAGATCATGAATACTTGCTTTGATATCTGTACCTTTTAGAGCCAGAAGGCCTTTTGGCACAATGATGTGACGATTGTCGAAATATTCACCTAGCAGTGCTACGCTAATGACGACTAATAATGCTAAAAAGGCTCTGATAGTCTGATTCTTAATGATAGGGCGTAAGATAAACATGCTGAGCAGATAGACGCCGACGCCGACGTAAATGTGTAACGCATCTTTGGCAAGGCCAGTTGTTTCAACAACGTTTATTTTAAAGGTGTTAAAGTCCACTAGAGTATTCCAAATATAAGCGAGCAGAAAATGNTTGAGCGTATCACTAAACAATAATAACTAAAAATTGATAGTTAAGAATGACAATAGTGGAGAATAAAAAAGGTAGATTATACAAGCGATAATCCACCCTATTCTGAAGCAAATGTGCAATTTACGTTTACTGCCTATCTACACATTCCACTCGACAAAATTCTTTAGCAGNTGCAAGCCNGCGGTATNGCTCTTCTCAGGATGGAACTGAGTGGCAAATAGGTTGTCTTTGATGATACTGGCACAAAACGGCTGGCCATAATCACAGATAGCGGCGACTTGAGAGTTATCGTTAGGCGCGCAGTAATAACTGTGCACAAAGTAAAAGTGCGCGTTATCCTCAATACCGTGCCAAAGCGGATGGTCAAAATCCATACCATTAATCGTATTCCAGCCCATATGTGGTACTTTTATCGTTGCGCCTTGTTTGTCTTTCCACGTAGGGTCAAACGCTTCTACCGTACCGTTTAAGATGCCAAGGCAATCTGTACCACCATTTTCAGCCGATTGCTCAAATAACGCTTGCATCCCCACACAGATAGCCATCACGGGCTTGTTAAACACTGCATCGCGTACCACGTCATCGATGCCAGCCTCACGCATGCCGATCATACAATCACGCATAGCACCAACGCCAGGGAAGACGATTTTATCAGCGGCAGCCACGACTTTGGGGTCGTTAGTGATGGATACCTCCGCGCCGACATTGGTGAGTGCCTTGCTGACCGAGTGCAAGTTACCCATGCCATAATCTAATAGTGCAATTTTGGTCGTTTTACTCATCTANAANGCCTCTTTGGTCGATGGCAANGTATTNAATGCCCGCTCATCATACTCACAGGCCATACGCAGCGCGCGAGCAAAAGCTTTAAAGGTAGATTCGATTTGGTGATGGCTGTTTTTGCCTTTGAGATTGTCCAAATGTACGGTCATCCATGAATGATTGACGAAGCCGTAAAAGAATTCGCTAAACAGATCGACATCGAATGTGCCGACATGCGAGCGCGTAAACGGAATATCCATATGCAAGCCTGGACGCCCTGATAGATCGACGACCGCGCGCGTCAACGACTCATCAAGCGGCGCATAAAAATGTCCGTAACGGCGGATGCCTTTTTTATCGCCCAAAGCTTTGTTAAACGCTTGGCCCAAAGTAATACCGGTGTCCTCGACACTATGATGATCATCGATAAAGGTATCGCCGACGCATTTGATATCTAAGTCAAATAAACCATGACGCTTGATCTGATCAATCATATGATCCAAAAATGGCACGCCAGTATCGACCACTCCTTGACCGGTACCATCAAGGTTAACGGTACAAGTGATTTGCGTCTCAGCAGTGTTACGTTCAACAGTGGCGGTGCGCGCTGGGCGACCATACAGGTTTGAATTTTGCGCTTGATTAATATCGGCAGACATAGCTACTCTCTATAAATAAAGGGTGGGGAGTAAATAGACACTTAAATAGACATTAAGGAAATGTAGATATAAGCTTATCATAGCAAAATGGCGTCATGACGGCTATGGCAGGACGGTAAAGCAAGGCGCTATTTGTCTCAATCTGTTAAAATACTGCCTTAAGTTTTATTAATGACGCTTGTTTAGTCGTTTTTTTTACTTAATACGGTTAGCACTCATAAGACAATAGGATATATCATGCCTTTAGAAGCCATTGCGATTAACGATTTAAATGCGCCTTTAATCAAAAAACCTGCTCGCGACAATGAGCTTGCCGAGCGCTTANAGGCCATGTATGACGCTGACGATACGCAGCCTAGCGGCGAGGAGGTATTAAATATCATCGAAAATGGCTTTAAGCGTGGCCAATACCTATATGTCGGCATGTTCAATGACAAGCCNATNGCCGCNGTNGGNTGNTTTGATGATGGGCAGACCAATGCTAAGCGCTTGCAATANNTAACTGTGCATGAGCAAAACAAAGGCCGCGCAATCGANGCGAAGTTCATCAAGATGGTCTATGATGCGGAGGTCAAAAAAGGCGTGCGTCAGTTTGTCCCTGTCGATAACGATATCCATCAGATCATGAGCGACTACGAATTAATCAGAGTTAAAGACTAAGATTTGCATCGAATCTGATTATTTAGCCACAAAAGATAAAAATGTCTTGACAGCACCGCTTATATTTAGTTTAATAGCGTCCTCAGCGAAGACGGCTCGATAGCTCAGTCGGTAGAGCAACGGATTGAAAATCCGTGTGTCGGCAGTTCGATCCTGCCTCGAGCCACCATTTCGTTGATCTCATTTAGCTTTTAAATAAGCACCTAAAACCTCAGACGTTCGCGTTTGAGGTTTTTTTATGCCTGTAANAAACGCACCNATTCATAACATTTTTACGCTACTTCTCCTCGTGACTTGCTCAGTATACTGAGTAGCACTACTGACAAAGGGTACTATTGATAAAAAGGCAGCTATNATAGGAGCGTTTAGATGAGAGAGTTTGATTACGATTTGGATTATAAGAATCTAGATCTACGTAAGCATCCTGAGCTATACCGTGTCGGCCGCGGCGAGCAAGGCGTGTTGCTNGTTGAGCCTTATAAATCTGAGATACTGCCGCATTGGCGCTTTGCTACTCCTGATATTGCGCNTGAGAGCAGTGAAACCATTTATCAGATGTTCTTAGATTATTTAGCAGATGATGACTTCGTTGGCGCGGATATGGCACGTAAGTTCATCCAAATGGGTTACACTCGTGCTCGCCGCTATGCCAACCATAAAGGCGGTAAAAAGTACAAAGGTCCTGTGCCCGATGATAAAAAAGGTCAAAGCGGCGCGCATGGTCGCGAGGAATTACCTCGTCAAGAGGAAGACCCCGTTAAGGCAGAATCGGCGCGGATATTTAAAGCTAAGTGGGACGAGTGCCGCNAAAATGAGGACTACTTAAGAATGAAAAAACAGCACCGCGAGCGTTATAANGACGTTGAGTAACTTATATCATTATAACTGAATAATTTGAAACTTTTGCTGTGTTAGAGTGGNGCAGCTGACAGCTGTTTTTTNGCTTCTTTGAATAAATAACACGCCGTAATGATGAGTAAAAACTTATGCAAAATAAGCAACTTTTGATTTTTGATTTTGATGGTACTTTGATCGATAGCGTTCCTGATTTGGCAGCAGCGATTAATATTATGCTTGAACAGCTAGGCTTGCCCACCTACTCACTNGAAACTATAAAAGGTTGGGTCGGTAATGGCTCACGGCTACTAGTAGAGCGCGCTTTGATTGGCAAGACAGAAGTCGGCGAAAACGAGCTGACCCAGCTAGAGGCTGATCATGCTGAGCAGCTGTTTCTTGACGCTTATAGCAATCTTAAAGCGAGCAAAACGGTCGCTTACCCTGATGTTGATAAAGGTCTAAAACAACTGCATGACGCCGGATTTACCTTAGCCTTAGTGACCAATAAGCCCATTCGTTTTGTNCCCAAAATCTTGCGCTCGTTTGGCTGGCAGGATTGGTTTGTAGTAGTGCTCGGCGGTGATAGCTTACCAACCAAAAAGCCGGATCCTGCGCCGCTATTGCACGTTTGTGATAAGTTAGGAGTNATGCCAGATAAGGCGGTGATGATAGGCGACTCAAAGAACGACATATTAGCCGGGCAAAATGCTGGCATGGATACCCTCGCGCTCTCTTATGGGTATAACTACGGTCAAGATATTCGCGACTTTCAGCCGACGCAGGCCTTTGATAACTTTGCCACTTTGACTCGCTACCTTTTAGATAAAAAAGAGCNTTAATATGGACGTTCCTAGTGATATTGCTATCGCCCAAAATGCAACNTTGTACCCTATAAAAGATATCGTCAAAACGTTAAATCTATCGATAGATGATATTGAGCCTTATGGCCATCATAAAGCGAAAATAAATGTCAGCGAGGTGCTGAGCAGGCCCGCTAAAGCCAAAAACAGCAAATTAATATTAGTCACAGCGATCAATCCGACGCCCGCAGGCGAAGGTAAAACCACAGTCACTATAGGCTTAGCCGACGCGCTAAATCGTCTGCATAGAAAAAAAGGCGATGGTAAGTTGACCACCGTGGCTTTACGTGAACCNTCCTTAGGCCCAGTATTTGGGATGAAAGGCGGCGCAGCGGGTGGCGGTTACGCGCAGGTGCTACCGATGGAAGATATCAATCTGCACTTTACNGGCGATTTCCATGCGCTTGGCGCGGCTAACAACTTATTAGCGGCACTGATTGATAATCATATTTATCAAGGTAATGCGCTCAGCATCGATCCNAAGCAAGTATTTTGGCGGCGNGCGGTAGATATGAATGATCGNCAACTGCGTAGTATCATCGGCGGCTTAGGCAAGCGCACTGACGGCGTTGCCCGAGAAGACGGCTTTGATATTACTGTAGCTTCAGAGGTGATGGCTATATTTTGTTTGGCTACCGATTTAAGTGATCTCAAGCAGCGTTTAGGGAATATCTTAGTCGCTTTAGATACAGATAAGCAGCCTATCTATGCTCGTGATCTTAAGGCACAAGGCGCTATGGCAGCTCTGTTAAAAGAAGCGATCAAACCTAATTTGGTACAGACGATAGAAGGCACGCCAGCCTTGGTACATGGCGGTCCGTTTGCTATTATCGCTCATGGTTGTAATTCAGTTATCGCGACCCGTGTGGCACAGCATTTAGCCGATTATACGCTTACTGAAGCGGGCTTTGGTGCTGATCTTGGCGCGCAAAAGTTCTGTGATATAAAGTGTCGCCTATCAGGACTTGCACCCGATGCCGCGATTATCGTCGCCACCATTCGCGCCTTAAAATATAACGGCGGCGCCCTTAAAAACGAGCTGACCCAAGAGAACCTATCGGCGCTTGAGCAAGGCTTNCCTAATTTATTTAAACACATTGAAAATATGCGTGAGGTGTACGGCCTACCCGTCGTCGTCGCTATCAATCACTTCGTCAGCGACACTGACGCAGAGGTTGAGCTGGTTCGGCAGGCTTGCCAAGCGANNGGCGTCGAGGTTGCCTTAACGCAAGTCTGGGAAAAAGGCGGCGCGGGCGGTGAGGAGTTGGCAAATACGCTACTACAGTTATTTGAGAACGAAGAAAACCCGTCAAGCCAGTTTCAGTTTTCGTATGATAGTGATAATAGTATTGCCGATAAAATCCGCACGGTGGCGCAGCGTATTTATGGCGCGGCTGATATCGATATCAGCTCGCTTGCTCAATCAAAGATACGCCAGTTAGAGCAGCTGAATTTAGATAANATGCCAGTTTGTATTGCTAAGACTCAGTACTCGCTGAGCGATAATGCCAAGCTGCTAGGACGACCAACTGATTTTACCCTTCATGTGCGCGACATCAGCGTCTCAAGTGGCGCGGGGTTTATCGTAGTGATGTGTGGCACTATTATGAAAATGCCTGGCTTNCCTAAACACCCCTCAGCTGAGCGTATCGATGTCGATGATACNGGTCATATTANGGGCTTGTTTTAAATACTAGAGGCTNTATANCCATTNATAAATACTGATTAGCTANATTTTGAATTTATTTAGACTTTGTAGGCTGGCGCTTTTAGCCAAGCCCNGTACTTTTGCAGAACTTTGAGCTGGGCTAAAGCCGCAGCCTACGCCAACTAGGTTTTTATAATAATNTACTTACTGCGATAGCTGAGCGCCTCAGAGACGTGAGCACTAGTAATATCAGTACTGTCTGCCAGATCAGCAATGGTACGCGCCACTCGCAGTACCCGGTGGTAACCACGCGCTGATAGGTTCAAGCGCTGCTGCGCCATTTGTAATAGCTGCTGCTCGCTTGCGCCGAGCTCCACNTANTNATCAAGCTCACTAGGACTTAGCTCATTATTCGCTTTATTCTGTCTGCGGATTTGTCGTTCATTGGCAGCCGTGACGCGCGCTCTAACGGTTTCTGAGCTCTCTCCTCGACTACTATTTTGCAAGTCGGCTATAGGGAGCGCCGGCACCGTGATATGCAAATCAATGCGGTCTAATAGCGGTCCTGAAAGCTTATCTTGATAGCGCTTAATCTGTTCAGGACGACAGCGACAGCGGTTAGAGACGTCGCCATCATAACCGCAAGGACAAGGATTCATCGCCGCAACGAGCTGAAAGTTAGCCGGAAAAGTCATCTGTGAGTTAGCGCGGCTAATGGTGATTTGCTTAGCCTCCAATGGCTGACGCAATACTTCAAGCACGCTGCGCTCAAACTCAGGCAACTCATCAAGGAACAGCACGCCTTTATTGGCCAAAGTTATCTCGCCAGGTTTTGGGCGTGAGCCGCCGCCAACGAGTGCCACTGCTGATATCGTGTGATGAACTTGCCTGAAAGGCCTCGTACCATAATCATAATCGCTATCGGCGACGGAGTAAGTACTCGCCACTTCTAGCGCGTCCTCAGCGCTTAAGTCTGGCAAAATCGTTGGCAATCTTGACGCCATTAACGTCTTGCCCGAACCCGGCGGTCCTGTGAATAGTAGTGAATGCCCGCCAGCCGCTGCAATCTCTAACGCNCGCCGTGCATGGTGTTGACCTTTAACATCNGCCAAGTCCACTTTATAACCTACTCGCTCTTGCGTTGTACTAGGAGTGACGACTTCTAAGCGCTCAGTGCTTGCGTTTGGGTCTGCTAACGACTGTAAGTGCTGACATACCGACTGTAGGCTTGTCGCGCCTAGTACCTCTACACCTTCAACGCGGCTGGCTTCCATACCATTATCGATAGGCACGACTAATTGTATAGACGGGTTTGCGGCGATTTTGTCTGCTGAATTTTTTGTTTGCGCTGGTGCTGCTTTTGCAGTCTTTGCCGCCAAGGCCTCTGCTCTTATNGCTCGCGCTACTGCCAAACTTCCCGTTACCTGCCGCAGATCGCCATTGAGCGCCAGCTCACCGATAAACTCAAACCCTGCTAACACCTCCGGATCGAGCTGACCACTTGCGGCTAAGATACCAATAGCAATTGGCAAATCAAGACGGGCGCCGTCCTTTGGCAAATCAGCAGGTGCTAGATTTATCGTTAGTCGCCGATTAGGAAACTGAAAGCCAGAATTNAGAATAGCGGAGCGTACTCGATCTTTACTCTCGCGTACGGCCGCTTCTGGTAAGCCGACGATAGTAAGCGCTGGCAGACCTTGGGATAAATGTACTTCTATAATCACTTTTGGCGCATGTAGACCGACGACCGAACGGGTATAAACTTGCGCAAACGACATGAGCGTTTCCTAATATTAGAGATTAATCGATGATAAAGTATTATTTATCAGCGTGCAAATGTCGTGTTTTATAAAAAATATAGGTAGGACATTAAAACAATCATCTCAAACCAAAGCCGTCAATATTGATGCTAAAAACCATCACGATATACCATACTAAAAGTAGGGATTTGGTATAATAATGACCATATTTTAAGACAGTTGCTATAATAGCCAAGCTGTTACTGCAAACGTTATCATCTGGCAGCACAAAAAAGCGATGCTATAGCCACTATGGGTCAAAACGAGGAATACCGCATGACAGACTATTCAGAACAGAACACTCAGCAGCCTTATAATCATGCAGGTGAGCAACCGACTACCGCACGTCCTGTCGTTGAAATCCAAAACCCTTATGCAAGTTTACGNGGCGATAGCAGCAATAAGCAGCTGCCTACTTTTGATCAGGCACTTATTCATAAATATAATCGCTCAGGGCCACGCTACACTTCCTATCCGACTGCTTTAGAATTTACAGAGATAGCTGATGGTTTAGAGACTAAAATCCTTCAAAGCCGTGAAGCACGCGCGCCCTTATCGCTATATTTTCATATTCCCTTTTGTCGTCACCTTTGCTATTACTGCGCTTGTAATAAAATCATCACTAAGAAAAATAGCGANTCAGGCGACTACTTAGAGTATCTCATCGCTGAGATTAAACTCAAGCGGCGCTTGCTGACCACTGAAGGTGGCAAGAACCCAGTCGTCAAGCAGNTGCATTTAGGCGGGGGTACGCCGACATTCTTGCGTGACGAGGANATGGTACAGCTGTGGGAGTTTTTACAAACCCAGTTTGAGTTTTTGCCTGAAGACGAAGGCGATTATTCTATTGAAATNGATCCGCGTGAGCTGGGTGATAACACCTTGCAGACGCTACGTAGTCTTGGCTTTAACCGTATTAGCCTCGGCGTACAGGANCTAGAAGAAGCGGTACAAATCGCGGTCAATCGTGTCCACTCCGCAGAGCTCATCGCTAATATTATGGCTGAAGCAAGAGCGCTTGGGTTTCATTCCATAAACCTTGATCTGATTTATGGTTTGCCGCATCAAACGCC
>FUFK010044690.1_pt1 | contig 15064 bp, 14 predicted proteins | sample 1021851 | NCBI WGS metagenome assembly FUFK01 (sample SAMEA51879418, study PRJEB19060) | metagenome | reverse complement strand
CCAAAGGCATACAAATCATTTAAGAATATTCTATATTCAATACCAAATAAGTTAGAACGAATAGAGTTACCTACCATTCCAAATACCTTACTAATACCAACCACATGGTCTGGTATAGGTATAAAATTTGTTGCTTCCTTCCATTCTGTAGTACCACTTGTTGTAGTAGTGGTTGCTGCAAGACGAGTTTTATCATCTGCAGTTATCTCATGAACTAGATAACATCTCTCCATGCCATTGTAACAGTTCTCTTGGAAGAACTGAAATGTGTCGTCAATTACATTGTTTACTTGCTCGTCATCTACATTAACTTGCAAGACGGGTTCACCTAATTGCCTCTTAGCATATGTAATTAAATCTGTTCTTGAACTTGGAGATGCCATTACCCACTATAATCCCTTCGTTCCTATTTAGGAAGGTTCTACGCTTGCGGGTGCTGCGTCAGGTGTTGGTGCTTCTTCTTGCTCTAATAGACCTAGTGTTTCTAGTCCTCCTTGCAGTTTAATTTTATATTCTGTTGCCTTCTTTAAACTGTCTTCTAATTCTTTTATTTGTGTTTCGGTCTTAGCAATTTGCTCCTCAAAGTTTGACTTTAATTTTGCAGGATCCATGATTATCAAAGTAAATAGTTTCTTATATTTATAATGAGTATAAATCAGGTAAAACTTACGGAATACTCTCCCTGTCTCAGATATCTAGGGAAAAAATTCATAGAGATAGATATCCTTTCATCTGCTTTACTGATGCCATAAGAGTGAGATAAACCAGATTGCCAAATCAATAAGTCTCCCTCCTCTACAAAATCACAGGTGTATATATCTGCATTTGTATTATTTTCCATCGGATTCTTTTTTTCTAGATTCATAGATGGATGACCAGAAGAATTGTTTAAGTTTGGATTTGTAAATCTTAGAGTCGGGTGAACTTCTTTATCATAATTTAGATAGTATGTTCCAGAAAAGAAAGAGTTAACATGATTATGTGGATGTTGGTAATTTCCATTATTGCAAATGTTTATCCATGCATCAGAAATAAAAAATCCTGGATGATCATACCCCATCTCATCTGCATATAAGTTTACTTTTCTAATTAAGAAAGCTTTAAAATCTTGAATAACATCATTGTCATCAAACATTGTTCCAAAAAGATTTTGATCATGGTCATTAAAGTAATGAATAATACCTTGATGATCTTCTCTCTTCTCATACTTAGTATCTCTGTAGATACCAATGATGTTATTAATTTCTTTTTTCAGTTTTTCATTTTCGTTGTATCCATAAACCCCAAGTAGTTGGGGAAATAAAGCATAATGATTATTTTTCATAATTACGAAGGTGTTCTTTCTCTAAAATAAAATTCAATGTCTTGGAAGGAATTACTAGGACCACCAGATGCTTGTAAATTCATTGGTTGTGCGTGGAACCATTGGTCTGCTTGGTAACCATTATTGCCTGTTTCCCAATACAATATAGATCTTCTATTGAGGTAGTTTGTAAAACTTCCATCGTTATCAGAGTTTCTATTGTAACTACTGTTCCATGCAATGCCAGGATAATTAGGTCCGTTCTCATATCTGGCACCATTTGATGATCCTAATTTATTAATCAAACCATTAGGACCTGAGATACTCATTTTAAAATAAGATTGGATTGGAAGACCAGGCGATGGGTTAAAAGACCAGTTGGAATTGTTGGTGCTATCAAATCTACTATAACCCGCTATATTCCAAATAACAATTTTACTAGAATCATTAGTTCTTCTTGCCATCATATGAGAATTAGCATCATCAATACCAGCAACTGCTTTTGCAAAATCCATTCTAGAATATGGTGTTCTATTAGATTTTGCGTTAGAATCAATAGATCCATATGTATTGAATAATGGTAACCAATTACTACCAACAGTAGATGATTTGTTACCAGAAATAGTTCCAGCATATCCAACCATCATCCAACCACCACCATCTGTAGTCATGTCACAATATATTTGTTGAGGTTGTCCTGACCAGTTCTGTGGTTTAATCCAATAAACACCAGTTGTTGCAGCAGGATTTGTTTCTTTAATCTCAACAGCACTTTGAGCAGCACGACTCGCAGAAGATCCATCTGCCTTTCCACCACCAACAAGTAACCATTGTTGACCATCAGAAATTTTCATAAACCCACTCTGTGAGTCATATATTACTAGACCCTCCTGATGAGCAGGATAATTAGATACTCCATTGTAAAGAGGAACTCTGAGACCAGTGCTCGCAATTACAGTATTGCCTTCTATTCTAGTTGCGTTTACTTGTCCCATGTGTTATGCCAGATATGTGTTGTACATGTAGTTCTCTATTTGTTGGTATTCTCCAGAACTCAATGTCCTGTCATAAACTGCCACAAATGCAGTTGCCCAATCAGATCTTTCACTACTATTACAGCAACCACCAGATCCTGAGTTATTTATTGCAACTCCACTAGGACTAAAATTACCACCACCAGTAAAAGTATAATTACCTCTATTAGTTCTAACAAGACTACGTTGATCCATTGTAATAAACCAATCGTCTCCGTAGTAATTTGTACCAGAAGAACTCAACCATCCGCTATGATAGAATCTTCCAGATCCACCACCCCAATGTCCAGCCAACCAGTTACCAGATGTTCCCTGCCAGATACGTTGTCTATTGCTACCATTGTATCTTGTAAGGTGAAAGAAGGTATAATCATTCCCTCCTGGCCAATAACCTAATCTAACACCAGCATTTGTATTTCCGTAAATATACTTCCAGTTTTGATTATTACCACCATTACCACCTGACCATGTTGCTTGAGTAACTGAACCTGTTGTATTTTGACTATGATTATTATTTCCAGATTTATCTAACCATCTATTTTCTGAGGAACTCCAAGAATCTCCATCATACCATAGTTTTAATCCTGCAGTTACTGGCAATCCAGATACTGTCTTCTTAGCAATGTTTATCCAGTCTGAACCATTCCAAACTTGAACCTCTCCCTCTTCATCATTCCAAATGATAGTTCCTGCACCTATGCCAGTTGGTCTGTTATTATTTTGAAAACTTCCTAATTGAAATCCCTGACTTAATCCACTAAATGCGTCAACCTCTAACGTACCGTTGACGTCCATGTTATTGGTAACTATATTAGCACAGTTTAAGGTTCCCATGACTTATTATATACTGTCTCCAAGTATATTTATCGGATAAAAGCATTAAATGTCATTCTATTTGAATTCCACTTCTTCTGTTGAAAATGAATTGAGTGCCAAAGATTNCCTTCGTACATAATTAACTTGTTAAATTCATGTGGTTCTATGTGATATCTTGTCCATTCTTTATGCTTTACTTGAGATGGATCAAANTTTACCATTGCCTGTACAGGATTTAATAATCTTTTTGCTCTATAATTTTTATCATATAATGTAGTCTCCTCTCCTGTCTCTTCACTTCTAAAAAATGATGTGCCATTATCATCACCATCATAGTCATCTTCTGTGTTTAAAGATAACACACCAGCATATCTTACCTCATCAGTATGTGGAAACAAACTTTGATATCTACATTTCTCTTGCATATCATATATCTGAAATCCAAATCTAGTCTCATCAGGAAATCTCATGATCTCATTACTACCTTCAAAGTATTTTGAGCATATAAATTTCATTGGTTCGTAGATAGATCTCTTGTGTATACTCATGTAATGAATATAACCTGGCANATTTGTNACTTCTCCCTGATATGTTGCAGTATAATCTATAGATTGTGCATATGCTTTTATCTCATCAGGATATTTAAAAAAGTTATTGACTATGACAATTCTATTTTTATGATTACCAATATGCTTTTGTTCTACCTCCCATGCAGAAGGATGTGCTATAGAAAATAACTCTGAATTAATTACTTTCATTTGGTTTCTCCAATACCATTACAAATAAACCATTCCACCAATGAGTTGGATTTTCTATAATCTTACTGAGTATCTTTCTCTCAAAGTATAGATCATAATTATTATCTTTCACAAATTGTATTGCTGATTCTATGACTCCATCAAAGTTGGCATCATCTATAACCAAAATAAATTTGTCTGCAAGGAAAGGTGCTATATGATTCAATGCATTTAATTGTTGTACATAATCATGGTTAGCATCATAGAATACTACGTTTGGTTTCTTTCCTTCAAAGTCTTCTTCTGTCAAATCAAGAATGTCAGATTTTAGGAATGTTGACTTTCCGTTTTCATATTTTTTAAAGTGTCTTTGAAACTCTTCAAAAGCATTACCAACTTCACTCCAATGTAAATTGTTTGTCATTGGTTTACATTCTGGATCTGAAAAATCATCAACACCAATATTTTCTATGCTATTACCCATTGTAGCAGCAAAAAATGTGCTACCCATCAATGTTCCTAGTTCAAGATATACAGCATCATCATGAGAACAAAGGTTGTTTAGGAAATGTCTAACTCTATTTGATGTTATTCCTTGAATTTCATATCCCTCTGATACAAAATTAGATTTGAATGATAAAGCATTATCAATAGCATCTAAACATCTTTGCGTATATTCTTCTACCTCAAATGTCTCTCCTACCTTCTTGAGATGTGATTCTACAACAGATTCACAGTAATTACAATCCCAACAATCAAATTTACATGTCTTGATCTTTTCTCTCCATAAGTTTATCGGAGCATCCTTGACTTGTAAATCATCCATGTACTCATCAAACTCAGGNAATAGAAGTTCATCTNCTCGTGCCCATCTCTCTACGATGTCCATAGATTCTTTNAGTCTCATCATGTTTTCTCTNCCATGCATCTTGAAAACATCTATACCTAAATCTAAAAACTCTTCCCAGTCTTCTTTCCATGGAGGTAGGTTTGCTGCTTTCAATGCAGAAGAAGGATCTTCTATATCCCATTTAGAACAAGAATTTGTACTGATAGGATCCATAAAGAACTGTGGAGATTTACCTTGTCTTGTACTATTAAAATGATAGTGCTCATCCATAACACTACATCCACCCCAACAACCTTCATTTGCCAGTAATGAAATCTCTACTGGTTTACCAATCTTCTTGCAGTATTCCTTTGCCTTCTTTATCTCTAGTAGTCCACTCTTGTCCCGCATCATATCTCTGTCTAAGTTGATATAATGAAAGCCAGCCTTAGCAAGATTTACGATATCGTTTGCCTTACAAACATTCCTTATAATAGTATTCTTAATTTTTAAGTCAGGAAATGCTGACTGTATTTGACCAGATGACACCCATGTAGTGTGTGGTATCGTAGCAATACGAACATTATAATTTTCGTATATTTGTCTAAAATTATGAATGAATAGATCTAGTCCTTCTTGGTCTGGTCTAACATATATGTTATTAAATGTTGCTGAGATAGGTATCTCTGTTTCTCTTGATATTACCAGAGCATTAAAAACTAACTGAGATATATCTCCAGCAAAAGTATCACCCATCGCATCTTGAGTGAAGGGTGGCATTCTACATGTAAAGTATAAGTCTTTAATGTAAGGTTTATATTTTGTCAACCATGGTATAAAGATTCCATCCGTGAACTGTTTATCAAGTTTAGGATTTATTGGGAGACTGAAGACGGATTTTTTCATTTGGTAATGTAGTTAAAACTCTAGTTTTAATTTCAATATTTTTTGGTTCTGGTAGTTTTTCTACCTTTGGCATTTCTGCCATTAACTTAGGAACAGAGTAGTCCTTGAATGATCCTTCAATAACTTTTTTAACCTCTGGTAGAAGTTGCTGTGTCATTTTTTCAACTCCTGCTGTTAACATTGTAGCATGTTCTACAGCACCTTGTATAGCAGTTAACTGATCTTCTGCTGGCATATTTAAAATAGAATCTAAATTACCACTTCCAATCCTACCACAGTTGTGTACATCAACTGCAGCTTGCTTTGCCATTCTAGTAATCCAATACTTTCTATCCTCGTCTTCTTGTGTTACACGATAGTATTCTATACCTTTCTCCTCGTCCATGTGATTACGAACCATATCACAGAACTCAGATATTTCTCTCTCATATGTAATATACTTTTTCTCAAACAAAGACTCATCGTACTTTGCTTTCTGCATTTCTATTTCTAATCTCTCTACCTCTAACTCATCTGAGTCAGGTCTTTCTTTTTCTCTTTTTAACTCACGTTCTAATTTCTTTCTAGAGTTAGTACATAACTTATGTTTGTACTGCAATTCAACATACCCATGTTGTCTTGCTTCTAGTTCCAACAATGCTTGTTGAACTTTTTTGTATGGAGTAATTTGAGAACCAACAACAAAAGTATCATTCTGATACATTGTCTGTCCCATTTCTAAGTTTACTGCAGCATCTATAATATCAGCATTTGATAATTTAGATCTTAAATCAATACTAGAATCCGAATGTTCCATATGCGACTTCACCGTTCAATCTATTCATGTTATCATCCATTCGTCCCAACTTTTGTGCTTGGACTCGTGGCATACCTATATTTAGGTAGTCTTCCCAGAGGATATTCATGTCCCACATATTGTCCGCAAGTTTGAATTGTGAACGAATAGCATGGTATTTTCCTAAGAGTGCTGCGTATGCTCTTACATAATCATTGTGTTTTTCTAATATTTTGTCAACTAGTATCTCTTTTCTCATACCTCTGGTCATTGCAAGTATATCTAAGAAAGGTGTTTCTGCATCTGGACTTTGTTTATATGCTCTTGCTTCTGGTAATTGATATGCCCATGACTCACTTTCTACATCATGACAGTTTTTAAAGTTTTTAAATCTCAATTCAAATTCTCTTTCAATAACTAAGATTGCTAATTTTCTCATCCATGACAATGCATTCTCAATCTTCTTGGAGTTCATTGGAACTTTACCTTTATTCCACTGAACTTGTCCTTTCTCATCCATAGAAGCAATATAATCTTTTGAGTATTGTCTTATCTCACCAGCATAGTTTACACCATCATGTAATTCTTTTTCAGTAAATTCAATGTATCTTTTAAGACCAGACTTTAATGTCTCAAAGACATCANNTTTCATCTTNACAATTGATATATTGAAAAAATTATAACAGTTNTGATATGTTGTCTCATGNNNTNTCAATTCCATNGCACGAAGNTCNTCNTCACACANACCCATNATAATATATCCTTTCTGTACNTCTTCTTTATCTTTAATAAACTTNCTAACTTCTATCTCTAGAGGATGTTGTGGTTCATATTCTGGACGTANTANATCTTCATCCAATACCATATGTGCTGGTATCTTGGANGTCCATTCTACCTCAAATGCTTTNTCCTCAATAAAATTAAGTTTCTTTTTCATNTTACTGATATCTTGTAGCAGTTACNGTAAATGCTNCTGTAACACATGCTCCAGATGATTGACCTTGGTGTCCTTTTGGTTCTGATTTNTATCCACATCATNGNCATNCTATCATTAGCATGNAAAATTTTCATGGTTCTATTGTTCTGACGAGCATTACCAGATCCACCACCACCTGAGTAGTTACCTAACATNTANCCCCAGTCTTGTCCCATNTCCATATTCTCTTCACCAGAAGNAACNTCTATCTGNTTAAATGTTGATATGTANNNTCCAGNNTTANNNGTAAATTTCATCCACTGTTGTGTAACATTGTTACCGTTACCATGATAACCAATGTTCCATTTTGTAGATAGAGATTTNTTCCAACCATNACCTGTNNTATTAGANGTGTTCCAGTTTCCAGTAGACTCAGTNGNAAACTCAATGTANCTAGAGTTNCCNNTATCTGAANNANNNTANCCTCTGTTTTCTCCCTCAGTAGCAGAACAGAANTCAGATGTATGTCCTCCACCTATTCTAGACATNAATTCTGATGAGAAGTTNANTCTACCCCAACCACTNCTTCCTTGGTTACCACCACCTGTNANNTAACCTCTNTGTACTAATTGACCTGATACAGCACCAGCATCGTTTACAGAACCATATAAGTCCCAACCAACACCAATGGTNTCAGGTGTAGTTCCNTAGTTATCAGTTGTNTTATATGATGGTGANGATCCTGCTGTCCTTCCTGTCCCTGTGTGTAAGTTTATAGATGAAGTGTGTGCAGAGTTACNACCCCAANNATTGTTACCNCCATAAACATATCCATTATAGTCTCCAAAGTTTCCATCAACGTATGTTGCTGCTCTATCTAATTGATCTCCACGACATATAGTAACGTCTGTAGCATGGAATGTTTGGTTAACAGTTCTCCATGGGTTTGCTCCTCTATATCCACCCATCAAGAACCCGTGTGTAAAAATACTTCTATACTTAAATTCTGATCCTATGTTTATTGAATAACTATTACCTTGATAATCATACCAGTTACCAGTTCCATCAAAAGGTAAACGTCCACTATTTGGTACAGTAGGGTTCTGTAAGTTGATACCACCTGTATCTGCATCTGTTGGTGGCATATTAGTGCTACCAGCATTATTTTCAAATGAATTTGGATGTGCCCAGTATGCTGTAACACCATCAGATGCCAACATAGCACCCATGGTTTCTATGGATTGTTCTGGTAAAGTTACAAAAGGTTGTCCATTCTGTAGTAAATTTCCTGTAAAATCTATACTACCATTTACACCAAGACTTTGTAACACATTTATTTCACCTGTCCCTGACAGTGTTGATAAATTATCAGTTTTTAATGTTGACGCCATCTTTTTACACTAGACTCCTTTTCTTATTTAGTCTAAGTCTTCGTCAAACTGCTCCTTAGAGAAATCATAATGCTTAAATTCTTCAACATCCCACTTAGGAGAGGGGAATTTTCTCTTAATGTCTGCAATCCTTCTGTAAAATCTTCCTTCTTTACCAGGCAATATACCATCATCAATGTCATGCCAAATACAATCTAACTGTTCTCCCAATTCTGGGTAGTTGATTTTTCTTTTGCCATAAAAATCTTGTAGTTCTTTATTGCGTCCTTCTATCCATACTCTGAAGGCAGATCGTTTTCTGGGAAATTTATCCATCGTTTCTATTGTTAATTACAAATGAGTATTTACCGTTGTCTAGTATTCTAGGCATAAAGTTCATGGAGATAGATGTTCTATCTGCCCACATGTTGAGGTTACCATTATAACCATGTATAAGATGAGANTTCCAAAGTAGAAGGTCTCCCTCTTTAGGTCTAATGTCTTCAACATATCTGTTATATTTAGTAGGGGAGTCCCAGTCCTTTGCNTGAGCAATATAGGGATGACACTCTGGTTCTCTTTTCATAAACATCAAAGGTGCATGAACCCAATCCACCAAATTAGCATAATATGTTCCTGAGATCAAACAATTATGATGATTATGTTCCGACTGCTGTGCTCTCTCTAAACAATAGTTCATCCAAGCATCAGTCATCAACAATTCATTTTCATCTGATAGAACATAGTTGTGAACTTCAGTAAAAAAATGAGTAGCACATTCAAGCACCCATTTTTTATGTTCTTCTAACTCTGGATGAAAATCATATATGTTTGTATTGGATGAGTTATAGTAATGAAATAGATCACCACTCAATGCATTTTGATTATAATTTTCATCACCTGGTTTTACAGTATCTCTAATTTTCTGACAAACTAATTTGACATCATCAATTTTATCTTTTGGGTACTGATATACTCCACATATAGAAGGAAAAAATTCAATTACCTGATGTTCCATAATTAAGCAATAAATCCTTGTAACGATAGTCTAGCACTACTGTCTGTGCTAGTTGTATTAATTTTATGCATGATGTTAGAATTCACAATTAATCTATTTGGTTTAGGATGAAAGAATTGTCCTATGCCTTTACTAATCATAGCATCAAATAATTCTTTATTGTCAAAAACTTTCCAAATCATTTTTCTATCCTCACCTCTCATGTCAATTGTTTGAAATTCTCCACCCCATTCTGGTGACCAACTCTTATGACAATAAAAAGTAAATGCCTTTTGATGTGCACGATCATTATGCCATTTTAATCCAGATCCTGGCATGTAATAATATGGAGTCATGGTAACTCTACCTTCATTAATTACAGAATTAATTTTTTCTATAATTGCTATTAAAGATTTGTCAATACCATCAAGAGGAGGAACTCTCCCTGCTGGAAAATATATTGGTTGTCCTTTCAATACTTTTGCATCAGGATTCCAAACATGATTCCATACGCTCTCCGTCCTTTGGATGTTCATGAAAGGTATTATATTGAACCATTCAAACAACATCTCAAAATCCTCTTCTGGAAGCACATCATCGTAAACTTTGACATGCTCAGAATCAAAAATTAGATTCATTCTAATTCTTCAAATAGTTGTTCTATTCTGTCGCTTCTCTCTTGTAACTTCTGTTGCAAAGGAGATCTAGTCATAGTTGTTCTTATCAAAGATAAAAAGAACAATCCTATTATAATGTAAATTATGTAAGCTTTCATAAAAAAATTAAACTCAATTATATTATATCACGTTTTTGCGTTTGTGGAAAGTAAATAATAATTTCCTATTGCGTATGCCCAACCATCATTATATCCCATGTTAGTTGATACACTTCCTACACTAGGTCTACTACCACCATAAATTCTTTGGAATCCGTTAGCACTATAGTCACCGTTAGGTTCTGAGTGAGTGCTATCTCTAATCCACCATCTGTTACCACTTGCTACTCGCCATTCATTACAGTTGTTACCACCATAATATGAACTTCTCATGATACAACCAGTATAGTTACCACCACCATTAGGTTTGTAAACATGACCAACTCCTTCCCAGTATGAGTTGAAGTTTCCTGAGTCTAATGCTTGCACTGCATATGTTGCTGCTAACCAACAGTTTCTAGATCTTCCTTCCCATAAACCTAAACCAAGAGGAGTTCCTGCATGAGTTTGTGTGACATAACTTATGTTAGGACCTGATCCTTTTGTAGCATAAAAATCATATCCACCACCATCATAAGTTGTGTCAACATACATCTGTAATGCGTTAGGCATACTAGCAGATTTAATCCAATACAAACCACTACTAATGCCAGGATTGTCTGTTACTAACTGTAGTCCAGATGTTGATGCTTTATCTGGCGATGAACCATCTAATTTTGCAGAACCAGCAGACTGCCATTCTGTACCATTGTAAATTTCTAATGCCTCTTCTTCAGTATTGTATCCTATAAAACCAGTATTAGGACTACCAGGTCTAGTAGAATTATTCCAAACAGGAACATCTAAGTTCCCATTTATTCTCAATACATGACCGTTGGGGAGAGTGACTTCATTACTAAAATTAGAAAGTCCTTGAATATTTCTGACTTGTAGTGTGCTCATAAGATGCTCCAGGCTGCTCCGTTTGATATTGTAATAGTTGTGCCATTGGTAATTTCAAGAGGTCCGAAACTACCACAGTTGGTGTTTGTTGGGACTGTGATGTTTTCAGAAATAGTATTTCTATTTGCTTTCATAACACCATAAGTATCAATCCACTGTGCGTCACCGTTTGCTTCTAGTTTTCCAGAAACTTCAATGTTTCCTTCTACTTCTAATGCTTCCTCTGGATTCTTTGCACTTGAGAATCCAATACCAACTTTAGAAGGTCTATAGATGTCATTTCCGTTAGGTGATTCTGTCCAACGAGAAGTAACAAACTCAGCATTGTTTTGATAAAGAGTTCCGTTAAAGTTAACGTCTCCTTGTATATTTAGTTGATAATTTCTAGTCTGATTATTAGTAGGATCAACACCTGATGTATTAGTTGTGTTGATAGCAACTCTATTGTTGTCACCACGAATTGTTAGTGCTGGAGTGCCATTCCAAGATGTTCCACCATTATTTGTAGACGCTTGGATTGTGAATAGATGGTTACCTACTAATTGGTTACCTATTCTAAAGTTTCTGTAAGAAGATGATCCACGGAAATTTATTGGTGCACCTGAGTTATCATTATCAGTATCAATAGTAACGCCAGTTTGGAACATTGCATTACCATTAACTTCAAGTGTGTAGTCTGGTTCACGATTTATGTTAANACCTAATTTTCTAGATGCAATAACATCACCAACAACACGAAGATATAGTTCTGGTTGATCACCAGATATTGTAAATCCTTCACCGTACTCAGAGTTTGGTGATGCACTGTCTTGATGTTTATAGGTAATGAAACCATTTTGACTTCCACTACTCTGATCACTAAACTTAACAACAGCACCAGCACCATTTGTGATTGTTTGAACAAATATACCACTATCACCTTTAACATGTAATGTTGTTGATGGGTTAACACCAGCATTAATACCAACTCTATCTGTTGATACGTCAACGAATAATGTGTCAGTGTCTACTGCAAGGTCATTAACAAGAGTTGTTGTTCCAGAAACTTGTGCGTTACCAGATACATTGAAGTTAGAACCAGCACCTGTAATGGTTAGGGTTCCAGTCATAGTATCACCAGTCTTCAATACGTTTGCTGATGCAGCACCTGTTAATGCTGCAGTTATTGTACCAGCAGAGAAGTTACCAGATCCATCACGGAAGACACCAGAATTTCCTACGTTTCCAGTTCTGAATATTATGTTACCTTCGTTCCATATCTTCTGTCCATTGATTGTAAGACCATCAGCGTTAGCAACAGATACAGCTAATGTTCCTGAGTTTGTAGTTGCATTACCACCAGATGCGGTGATAGATGCTGTTCTATGGTTGTCAGGACTGCCAGGTACTGTCTGTGATGATCTAAAGTAAATTGCAGGACTTGATGCTTGTCCATCAACTCTACCTAGTTTTAATAATGCAGTTCCACCAGAACTTTGTAATTTACCAACATCAACTGTGTTACCATCCTCAATAGAGAAGTCATCAAATGCAACTCTATTTGATGCAGTACCAGCAGTTAGAGCACCAACAAAATTACCAGATGTAAGTCTACCAATTAGAATTGTGTAATCATTAAAGTTATCAGAAGTATCGTCATTTGTTACAACATTATCAATTGTGAAACTACCAACACCCTGTGCATTAGAGTTGTATAGGTTGATTGGATTACCTGGTGCAAATACGCCAGTTGAAGATGTATCTAGAATAACTCCTGAGAAGTAAATCTTATACTTAGGATCTCCTAAGTAAGACTTGACTGTAATAGAATCTCTAACTCTAGTTGCTTCAATCCATGTAGGAACTCTTTCTGTTGAAAGAACTCCGTAGTTAATGTTAAGTGCATTCTGATACCAAGTTCCTTGTCTGTTATCTAATCTGTCAGCATCTAGATCAGAATCTACACCATCGTTAAGTGATGTCCATACTTTACCCCAAGATCCAAATGATGATACACCAGTTCCAGATCCACGAATATAGAAGTTGTCATTATCTGTAAATGCAAGTTGTCTTACACCACCAAATCCAGTATCAAAACCAGCACCACCTTGTCTAAATGTAACAACCTGAGTTCTAGTACCACCATCATTCAATCCAACTGCACTATTGAATACAGTGTTTGAAACAATACCAGAAGCAAAGTTGTTTGGTGCGGGATTTGANGATGGGTTATTAGTAAGTGTTGAAAGTCTAAGTGTATTACCAGACTGACCACTGATCTCAATATCATATAATCCACTCATTCTATCACTAGAAAGGAGTCCAGCATTCAAATTACCAGCATCTAAGTAGAATGAACCTTGTACACCATCAAGTAAGTCAGCATCTAATCCACTATCAGCACCAGTCTTAAGTTCTATAGATCCGTTTCCAGATGTTCCAATATTAAACTGTGCTTTCTTAAATCTTGCAACACCAATTGTACCGTAAAGGTCGGCAGAAATAGTAAGATCTGTAACTCTGTTAACATCAAGAGATACGTTTGCATACTGTCTGTTAACTGTAGAAACTTTTGCTTGTAAAACAAGAGCAGAACCAGAACCAATCTGAGTTGGATTTGATGTTACAGTAAAGTCACTACTATATCCACTACCACCATCTGTTACTGTTAATTCTGTAACTACGTTACCAGCAACAACAATGTTAACTTTAAGTCCAGTTCCTGTACCACCAGTTAGAGGAACATCAAAATATTGTCCGTTTGTAAATCCAGAACCACCTGTTGCAATAATTACATCATCAACAAATCCACCTTGAGTAAAGGTTGACTCAAATGTTAATGGAGATGCACCACGCTCAAATTCAATGATAGTTCCTAAAGGAATTGTTGCATTGACTGGATTGTTTAATGAAATAGTTGTTAGTCCAGCAGCAGTAACNACNCCATTAATGTTTGTNTTATTTTGTATTCCACTAACAGTATTCTTAACTTCATGTCCGATAAGAACATCAGAGTTAGTTGTAAAGATCATCTGTGATGATCCACTACTACATTGTGCTGCTAGTTTAGCAAAGTATCTTGCTTCAGCACCCTTGACTGACTGAACTGCTAATGCAAAGTTCTGGTCACCTCTTAAGAATGTGAATGAGTTTGCAGCACCACCTGATGCTAATCTATCTGTTTCAATAACACCTGATGTAATATCCGATGCAGCAATCTGGTTAGATGATAGAGATACCCAGTTATTATTATCAAATGATGATGTGTTAACAACTCTAGCAAGATTGACTGTGTTTGCACTAGGTGATGTGCTGTCATCAATAGTATCAGTATCTTCTATCTTAATGTTGTTGACAATATTACCATAGAGTCTACTTTCAATTAGAGCATTACCTTGTGCTTGTACACCAGCACCTGGAGGAGCAGCAAATGTAATTGTAGGTTGTGTGGTGTATCCTTCACCACCTATGTACCCACCAAAACTATTGATTGTAACAGTAACAACTGTTCCATTTGCAATTGTACAAGATGCTTGTGCAGCAGTAGCACCAGCAGATGGGTTACCACCACTGATTGTAATAGTCGGAGCAACAGTATATCCAGAACCACCATTTGATACATTAATCTGATAGAGAACACCTTGTCTATATTCTGTTGCCTGTATTCTTCCTGTTGTTAGACTTCCTGTAAATACATCACCTATTGTAAATGACAATGCAGGGTCTACTGCAAATCCTAAGAATA
>FUFK010042896.1_pt1 | contig 15064 bp, 22 predicted proteins | sample 1021851 | NCBI WGS metagenome assembly FUFK01 (sample SAMEA51879418, study PRJEB19060) | metagenome | reverse complement strand
GGTTTGGATATTGTTCGTTCAAGTTTTCCTGCAGCATTCAAAGAGTGTCTTACCAAAATATTGGAAGACATATTGGCTGATGTTCCAAAGGGTAAGATTGATGAGTTTATCTTAAACTTTAAGAAATCTATGAAACTCAAAAAGTATGATACGATAGCTATGCCGACATCTGCAAAAAATGTTAAGAAGTTTATTGAAAAGGGTGAGGGTATTTTAGTTCCAAAGAAAGGCACACCTGTTCATATTAAATCAGCTATTAATTACAATAACTTTTTACTATTGAATAAGTTGAACAAGAAATATCCGTCAGTTGGTAATGGTGAAAAGATTAAGTGGACTTACTTAAAAGATAATCCATTTAAGTTTGACACGATATGTTACAAAGGGCATGAAGACCCACCACAAGTTTTAGAGTATATCAAAGAACATATTGATACGGATAAGGTTTACAAACAAGCACTTGCTAAGAAAGTCAAGATGTTGTATGAAGCATTAAAATGGGAAGAACCAAANGATGATTTTGGTTTTAATAAATTCTTTTAATTTGGAGAAATAACATGATACTTATATATATGTATATAAAGGAGTTACAAAATGGATAAACAAACGTTGATGGGATTTGTCAACAGGTTCTACTTAGGTGGTCAGACACAATCTGCACCTGTAGTTTCAACAAAAGACACTCTTAGTTGTTCGTTCATCAATTCAGCAAAGAGTTGTGTTGGTGACATTGTTCTAACTAAGAATGGTTTTGGTGATTACGAAATGGGTCTCTATGAGATTCAAGACTTAATCAAGTTACTTAATGTCNTGGATGGAGAACTTGAGGTTAGTGCTAATGAAGTTGGTGATGTCGTGTCTCAATTAGTCATTAGTCAAAAAAGTAATAACACCAAAGTAAATTATGGATTAGCTCGTCTTGACGTGGTTTCCAAGAAGCCAGACTTGACGAATGTTCCTGATTTTGAATTGGAACTACAANTTAGATAAACANTTNATNAGNTCTTTCATNTCAGGTAAAGGTGCTTTNAGTGATGTTTCTACTTTCGCAGTCTTATCAGACGGTGTAGAAGCAAAGGTGGTTATCGGTTACAGTTCAAGCACTCAATCAAACAAGGTGACTATTCCTGTAGAAGCTAAGAAAATGTCTTCTCTTGATGACGCTATCTTTTTTGATGCAGATACTTTCAAAGAAGTTCTAACTGCAAATAAAGATTGTGAATCAGCAACTCTTTATGTCTCAAGTCAAGGATTGGCTAAAGTTAATTTTAAGGTAGACAATTTCGATTCAAGTTACGTGTTGGTAGCTAAAACTACTGTAGATTAATGGAACAATATGTAGATAAATCAAAAGTTTATCTACAGGAGATAGATAAGAAAACTGCGAAGAGGATGATTGTAGACAATCACTATTCGCATAAATNTTCTTCTTGTAGATATGCCATAGGTATATTCCANAAGTCAGATAATCCACATCCTTTTTTTAAGGATATGAATGAAGAAAAACTTGTTGGTTGTATGACTTATGGCTATCCTGTAGGAAGATCGGTGATGGGTTCTATCTTCAAAGATGAAAATATCTTACAGACTAAGAACATTTTAGAGCTGACAAGACTTTTCATACACGATGGTTATGGAAAGAATATTGAATCTTATTCTATTTCACAATCGTTTAAATGGTTAAAGAAGTATGATAAGAATATAAAGGTGTTAATCAGTTACGCAGATCCTGATAGATTACATTTGGGTGGTATTTACAAAGCTACCAATTGGATGTATCAAGGAGCAGGATTGAATCTAATGCCAAACCATTCAGTATCTTTAGTCAAACCTTATGAGTGGATACATAGTAGAACTGTATCAGCTACTTGGGGAAGTCATAACGTAGATAAGTTGAAAGCAGCTATAGGACATACGTTTTGGAGAAGAAAAGAACCTGAAAAACATCGTTACATCTATTTTATAGGTAACAAAAAAGAAAACAAAAAATATATGAAAAATTTAAAGTATGAATCAAAACCATATCCTACAGATCCAGAACAATACGTTCCACCTGTAGAGGAGATTAAGGTGGAAAGTAAATTATGAGTAAGTTAATAGGAGCTATTTGTCTTAGTATATTAGGACACATAATAGCATTCTTTCACATGAACGGACAATTCAAGTGGGATTTTATGAAATCTCAATGGTGGATAATATTAGCAGGATTACCTATAAGTTATCTGTTTTATTATTCAACACGACTTTCATATGAACACTTTGGTTATGTGTGGAATATCAGATTAATAGGATTTGGTCTTGGTAACTTGATATTTGCAGTAATGACTTGGGGTATATTAGGTGAGATACCTAATTGGAAGACAGGTATTTGCTTAGTTTTGGCATTTACAATAATTTTAATACAACTTGTGAATAAATAACTTGACTTATACTGGTTTTTATTCGTATATTCTGGTATAATAAATTGGAGAAATACAACCTTATGGTAATAGGAATAGATGTAGACGGAGTTTTAAGAGACTTCTGTTATGGATTAGAAAAAGTAGTAAAAGAAAATTATCCACAATATTTGCCTGATGATTATACAGGTATAAATAATTGGAAGTTATCAGAAAACTTTAGAGCAAGTAAGCCTGAGTTACAACAAATATATTGGGAAGACTACAGTAAAGAAATTATGGGTGAATCACCAGCATTTGAAAAAAATGTTCAACAAATGAAAGATTTGATTTTNTGGGGTGAAGAGGTAGGTATTAGATTTGTATGTGTTACATCTCAGAAACCACACGCAAGATANCATACGGCATATTGGTTAGGTAANCANGAACTNAANTTCGACACNATATATTTCAGAAGAGGTGTTGATAAACCAAATACNCCTGTAGATTTTCTTGTTGATGATTCACCAAATAATTACAATTATTGGATTAAAAGAAGAGGTATGGAACATGGTTTTATCTTGGTAGACCAACCTTACAATCAACACATTGAAGCAAAGAACAGAATTACAGAATTAAATCAGATAAAGGAAATAATAAATGGCTGAACATTCATTATGGGTAGAAAGATATAGACCAACTCAGTTAGAAAACTACGTTGGTAACGAACATTTAAAAGCAAAGGTAGAGAGATACATCAAATCAAATGATGTTCCACATCTACTCTTATATGGTAGAGCTGGAACAGGTAAGACAACACTTGCTAAACTGATTGTTAAGAATATTGAGTGTGATTATCTTTACATCAACGCATCTGATGAGAATAGTGTAGATACAGTTCGTAATAAGGTGAGACAATTCGCATCCACGATTGGTTTTAAGGATATGAAAGTTATTATCTTAGATGAGTGTGATTACATCACACCAAATGCACAAGCAGCTCTACGTAATCTAATGGAAACCTTTAGCAAACATTGTAGGTTTATCTTAACTTGTAACTTTGTAGAGAGAATAATCGATCCCTTACAAAGTCGTTGTCAAGTATTTGAGATTATACCACCAAGTAAGAAAGACGTAGCTGTTCATCTTTCAAAAGTAATGGAGTTAGAGAAGACAACCTATGATAATGAAGACTTAAAAGTTTTGATTGATAGTAGTTATCCTGATGTTAGAAAGATTATTAACGCTACACAAAGAAGTGTGGTTGATAATAAGGTTGTCATGGATAGACAAAGCACCATTCAGAACGATTATAAATTAAAGGTGTTGGACATTCTTAAAACACAAGATAAGAAGACTGCTTTCACCAATCTAAGACAACTACTTGCTGACAACGCTATCAGAGACTATTCAGATTGTTTCAGATTATTGTATGATAATGTGGATGAGTTTGCAGTGGGTAATATGGCAGCTGTTATATTGATATTAGCCAGATATGAACAATCAGATATGCAAGTTGTCGATAAGGAAATAAACTTTATGGCTATGTTAATTGAATTATTAGGAGTAATCAAATGAGTATGCACCCAAAAGGACCTATCAAGAAACCACAAGCTCAAGTCAAGGTAGATTTGAAACAAGCTGAAACTATGAAATGTGAAAAGTGCACGAACTATCTATTTATACAATCCTTTGTATTGAAGAGAATATCGGCATTGGTATCACCCACAGGAGAAGAGGGATTGATTCCAATACAGGTTTATAGTTGTGGTAACTGTGGTCATGTTCCATCAAGTCTATTAGAAGGAAGTGGAATTGGCGAAGCGACAGACAGTTAAACGAAAAGGTGTATTTGATTATCTAAATCAAATCACGAAGTATCAGAAGAAAGGATTTTGGGAATCACTTTCTGACGAAGACAAAAAGGGTTGGTCGACATTTCTTGTCAATCGATTCCTATCAATGAGATCAGATTTCCTACCCATAGTGAATGAGGTTCAGAAGTATAACTTGAAGCCTGAACTAATATACAAGACGTATATGGATGTCATTCCAAAAGGAAATTACTACTTGAGGTATATCAAGGGAAAGAAGAAAAAGAATATGGATTATCCAAATTGGATGGTAAATGTGGTTCGTAATGACTTAGAGGTTAGTGTAAGAGAAGCCGTTGATGCTATTGAGATGTATATGCTAACTGTGGCTGGTCAGATGGAACTATCAGAAATGTTACAGAAGTATGGTGTAGAAACTAAACAGCTTAAATCGGTTGGGTTGTATTTCGAATCAGACGGTAGAAACATAAGAACAATTGCCTGATTTAAAAGATTACACAGTTGAGGTTGTTCCTCGTATGGCTATACAAGAGTTTATACACAAACACCACTATAGTCACAATACTAATGGGATACAAGGTTTAGAGTGTTTCGCATTATTTGCACCTGGTAACTTTGGTATTCCAAAAATGGTAGGTGCTATGATGTATGCCATACCATCTATGCCAAATACTGCAAGAGCATACAATCCTATCAATCCTGATAGATGTGTGGAGTTGAGAAGATTGGTTTGTATCGATGACACACCAAAGAATACAGAGAGTTTCTTTATCGGTAAAACAATCAAGTGGTTAAAACAGAATACAAACTATGAAGTAATCATCTCATTCGCAGATAAACAATATGGNCATACAGGTGTAATCTANAGAGCTAGTAATTTTGAGTTNGTGGGTGAGACTGGCGCTGGTAGAGTTNTGATGGTNGATGGTAAGGAATATCATAGTAGGTCTCTAAGTCAACCAATCAAACCATATAGCAGAAGAATCAGAGCAAGATGGGAAGCTAAGGATCCTGATGTATTTTTTAGAAAGAGAAAGAGTAAAAACAAATACGTTTACTACCTTAACAAAGGTATCAAAAAGAAGATAGAAAGGTTAAAAAAGGCTTGACATGAATAGCAAAATGTTCGTATATTATTGTGATGTTGGAAAGTATGAATCAGATACTTTTACAGGTTTACTATGGGAAATTTTCAAACATAGAACCTGGCACTTATTCAAACATGGTAAATGGATGGATTAATGAAAAAGATTAGTTACAGCCAGTATTCACAATGGGCTGTGTGTCCACATAAGTGGAAATTAAATTACATAGATGAGTTAAGAACATTCAAGGGTAACATACATACCTTGTTTGGTTCTGCTATGCACGATGTATTACAGACATATCTGACTGTAATGTATAACGATAATATTAAGACAGCTGATGCTCTACCATTAGCAAGTATGTTATTACATAGAATGAAACACTACTACAAGGAGATAGTAGAGGATTTGGGTGGTGAGGAAATAACATCTCAAAAGGAGATGCAAGAGTTCTATGAGCATGGATTAGCTATTATAGAGTGGTTCGTAAAGAAAAGNNCTATGTATTTCAGTAAGAAAGGTTATGAGTTAGTTGGTATAGAAGTTCCCATCGACTATGACTTACCAAACAATATTAAGTTTGTAGGTTACATTGATGTTCTAATCTATGACACTGTAAGAGACAAGTATAAGATTATAGATATCAAAACTTCTACTATGGGTTGGAACAAGTGGGCTAAGGCTGACAAGACAAAGACAGACCAACTGTTACTATACAAACAATTCTATGGTGCTCAACATGACATACCATTAGATAAGATAGACATAGAATACTTCATTGTAAAACGTAAACTATATGAAAAAGTAGATTTCCCTCAGAGGAGAGTTCAAACATTTGTTCCTGCAAATGGTAAACCAAGTATTAACAAAGTCACCACCAATATAAATAATTTTATTGAAGAATGTTTTATTGATGGAAAGTATAACCAAGAACATATTTATAGGAAAGAAGCTTCAAAGAAGAACTGTCGTTTCTGTGAGTTTAATCAAACTGAATACTGTGATGCAGGAGTTAAATAAATATGTATGAAAGATTTAATATAAGTCTAAGACTACCGGCACATCTTTTCGTTGAAAAGGATTGTGAGGAGATGGTTGTTGAAAAAATAAGAGAGTGTTACTCTAAGATTAATACATCCTGGACTTTAAAGTTTTCTATGGATACCAATTTGATTGATGCAAAACCAGTAGTAGACTTTGCAAAAAGACATGATAAACTATTTAAACACAGAACTTCATTCAAACCATCAGATAGTATAAACGTCAATGACTATGTGTTGTTTGAAGTAGAAGATTCTAATAATCCACTACCAAATTCAGATAAGTTTATGAGAAGCAGATACACTTACAAAACTCAAGTCGGTGAATTGATACCAAAGGGATTAGATGATTACATAAANATATCTAATTTTATTTTAAGTGTTAACCAAAGAAAGACAACGGAAACATCGAGACAATCAAAATAGCAATAATTGGTTCAAGGTCATACACTAACAAATTAAAAATCAAAGAGTTTNTNTACAAACTAAAAGAAGAGNATGGTGATTTGATTGAGNTTGTTAGTGGTGGTGCTAAATTTGGTGCAGATAAGTATGCAAAAGAATATGCACTTGATTTTGGTATAAAATATACTGAATTTCCACCATACCATGAGGCACATAATTCTTACTGTNTAGAAAGTCAATTTAAATATGGGAAAGAATACAATGTCAAACATTTCTTTATCAGAAATGAAGCTATTATTAAATATTCAGATGGAGTTGTTGCTTTCGTAACGGATGGTGAGATAACATCAGGAACANANAATGCAGTAAATCACGCTAAAAAACACAAGAAAAAAGTCGTGTTTATTTCTTAATATATTTATATTTATATATATATGAATGGAGTTATTACATATGGAAAGTAAACTAACGTCGGTTAAAGTTCTTACCGATTTATATAAAAAATTTAAAGGACTAAGTATTCAAGAAGAATTCACTTTACAAAAATTAGTCAATCGTTCAATGGACTTGTATTGTACAGATAAGGTTTTTCAAGAGCAAATAATGACTTACACCAATTTAACACAAAGTGGTAGTAGGTATTAATATGGCAAAGAAGAAAATATTATTGTTATCGGATGACTTGAGAATGTCAAGTGGTGTNGGNACAATGTCNAGAGANTTNGTTNTNGGNACNNNANATANATNTCGATTGGGTTCAGATAGGTGGAGCTATAAAACATCCTGAAGAGGGGAACGTTGTAGATTTATCTGAAAACGTGGGTAAGGATTATGGAATTGAAGATGCATATCTAAAGATATATCCAATAAGCGGTTACGGAAATGATGAAGTGTTGAGAAGTATAATGGGTATTGAAAAGCCAGATGCTATCCTACACTACACAGACCCAAGATTTTGGCAGTGGTTATATAGTATGGAGCATGAGATAAGACAAAACATTCCTATTTTCTATTACAATATATGGGATGACTTACCTTATCCAAGATGGAACGAACCATTTTACGAGAGTTGTGATTTGATTATGAACATATCACGACAGACAGTCAACATCGTAGACCAAGTATGCCAGAAGAAACCAAGAACCGATTGGGATAATACCTACATCCCACATGGTATAAATCATAAAGATTTTAAACCAGTAGATACATTACATCAAGATTATGATAAACTTAAAAAGTATAAGCAACATATTCTTGGTGGTAAACAATATGATTTCGTAGTATTTTGGAATAACAGAAATATTCGTAGAAAATTACCTGGTGATGTAGTCATGGCATTCAAGACATTTTGTGATATGTTACCAAAAGAAGAATCTAAAAAATGTGCACTAATAATGCACACCCAACCAATAGATGAAAATGGAACTGACTTGCCAGCAGTAGTTGCTGAGATGTGTCCCGATTATGATGTTATATTCTCAAATGAGAAATTGGATAACAATCAGATGTGTTGGATGTATAACATAGCAGACGTTACAATTAATATCGCATCTAATGAGGGTTTTGGATTAGGAACTTGTGAGTCTCTAATGTGTGGAACACCCATCGTGGTTAACGTTACAGGTGGATTACAAGACCAATGTGGTTTCAAAAAAGAAGATGGTTCTTATCTTACAGTAGAAGATTACAATGATGATTTTCAATCCAATCATAGAGGAACATACAAAGAGTGTGGTGATTGGGCATATCCTGTATTTCCATCTAATCTTTCCTTACAAGGTTCACCACCGACACCATATATCTTTGATGACAGACCACGTTACGAAGATGCTGCAGATGGTATCAAGCATTTTTATGACATGGGTGAAGAAAAAAGAAAAGAGTGTGGTGAAAAGGGTGTTGAGTTTGTTCANANNGAAGANATNGGTATGACAGCAGAAAACATGAGTAAACGATTTACCAAAGATATGAACACTGCATTCGAAAAGTGGACACCACGTAAACGATTCACATTATTTAAGGCATAGGAGTTAAAATGACAAAACCTTTTATTTTGTTTCAAGGTCCAGTAGCTACACGAAGTGGTTATGGAGCTCACGCAAGAGATTTAGCTTTAGAATTATTAAAAGCTGACAAGTATGATTTGAGAATAGCATCACTTCGTTGGGGAAATACACCAATGAATGCATTAAACGAACAGAATCCCGACCATAAACTTATATTGGATAACATGATTTATGAGGGTAAGTTAGAAAAACAACCTGATTTACATATTCAAGTTACAGTTCCAAATGAGTTTCAGAAGATTGGTAAAAAGAATATGGGTATTACTGCTGGGTTAGAAGCAACTGCTATACCAAAACATTGGGTTGATGGTTGTAATAGGATGGATTTGAATGTAGTTCCAGCTGAGTTTGTAAAAGAGATGATATTACAAACAAAGTATGAGGAAAAGCAGGGTAAAGAAGTTGTTGGTGTTCATGGAGTGAAAGCACCCATTGAAGTCTTATTTGAGGGTTTTGATGAGAAAATCTATGGTAAGACAAACAAGTTTAGTGAAGACTTAGTTACTGAGATGAATAAGATATCAGAATCATTTTGTTTCTTATTTACAGGACATTGGTTGAGTGGTAATCTTACACAAGATAGAAAAGACGTTGNTATGTTNATTAAAACATTTATCGAAACGTTTAAGAATAAGGGTAAGAAGAAGAGACCAGCGTTGATACTAAAGACAAGTAGTGCTACATTCTCTGTTATGGATAGAGAAGAGATTTTAAAGAAAATACAAACTATTAAAAATAGTGTAGATGCTAAGATATTTCCGAACATCTATCTCATGCATGGTGACTTTGAAGATGAAGAGATGAATGAATTGTATAATCATCCTAAAGTAAAAGCTCACGTGTCATTCACACATGGTGAGGGATTNGGAAGACCATTACTTGAAGCATCACTAACAGGTAAACCAATCATATATTCAGCATGGAGTGGACACTTAGATTTNNTACCACCAAGTNTAAGCACAGCACTTGANGGTAGCTTGGTTCAAGTTCCCAAAGGTTCTTTCCCTAAAGAGATGTTCGTTGAGGGTATGGCTTGGTTTGGTGTAAACTACACTAAAGCTTCGACTAGAATGAAAGATGTGTTTTTGAATTACAACAAATACACACCCATATTTAATCAGTTAGCAAAAACCAACAAAGTCAAATTCACAAGAAGTAAGATGGGTGAAAAGTTTGTTGAGATAGTTGACAGAATGATTGGTGATGTTCCACAAGCAGTAAGTCTTAAACTACCTAAGTTAAAGAAGATTGATGGTGGACAAACAGGTGCAATCAAACCACCAAAGGATGAACCAAAAGTTAAAGATGTAATCAAACTACCTAAGTTAAGGAAGATGTAATGGAAAGAGTAGTAGTATGTCCAGTATGTAAAGATACAGATTCTTGTTTTGAAGAGATGCAAGAAAACTTCAGTAGCTATATGTGTTTTAATTGTGGTTACATGAGTGATTCAAGATACAGAGTTGGTAGTGTAGAGTTAGTTGATAATATGAATGCTAGCCCACAATTAGTTCAAGACTTGCAATACGTTGATGAAACAAAAGGCATTGTTTGGTTTCCTTGTGTTATTAATATGGGTGAGTTAGGTATAATATATCCTGACGAAGACTCACAAAACAAAGCAGCATTCAAAGCTACAGATAAAAAGAATTACGTTTGGAAATATGCAAAAGTTGTTGAAATACCCGAAGAGGAACGTGCAAACTATAATAATTATGATAAGAGACTTGATGTGGATAACGCAAAAGTTTATGGTAAGTTTGAATTTTTCAACGCATGTCAAGATATGGGTATAATTAAAGACTTGAAGAAAAAGGAAGATTAGTGGGATTTTTAGTAAAGCATAGATCTAGAGTAACAAAAAGAACTACAATACCAAGAAGTAAGATAGATCCTGGAACAATGATAGAATTTAGGTATGAGAAAGTCAAGGGTGGAAAGGTTGAGGAAAACTTAGTTGGAGCTATTGTTCTGAGTGTCTGGCCTCCTGCTGGAGCATTAAAGGAGAAGTTAGTTCACGGTTTAAGTTTGGATATGGTTTCTGATAATCATTTACGAAGATTTGCACAAATAATTGGTGCACCATCTGTGGATGAAAATGTAGAAAACCCAAGTGGTGGTAACATGGTTAAATTTAATTTAACAACAGGTAGAGTAGATGCATATAAATTCTATGATACTAAGTTGACAAAAATTAGTGGTTTAGTCGAATCAGCTTATAGAACATACAAGATGGATAAGATGGGACAAGTTAGAGTATTAGACTACGACTTTAAGAATATTATACCTACACAATTAAGAGGTGATTTTGCAGATTAGTTACGGAATAACAGTTCACAATGAGGCTGAAGAATTAAATAGGTTATTAGAAATACTCATACATAAAACTGATGCTGAGGATGAGATTGTAATATGTGATGATTACTCTGATGAGAAAACACAAGAGGTAATCACAAGTTGGGTTCAACAATATGGACACGAAGATATGAAAACCATCAAGGTGTATCAGAGAAAACTTAATGGTGATTTTGCAGCACAGAAGAATTCAGTAATAGAAAATAGCAGTGGTGACTATGTATTTCACTTTGATGCAGATGAATATCCACATGAAGTATTACTATCCCAAATAAAACAGATAATAGAAATGAATGAGGTTGATTTGATTTGGGTGCCAAGAGTAAACACAGTGGATGGATTAACCGAAGAGTGGATACAAAAATGGGGTTGGAGAGTATCAGAGAAGGATTGGGTAAACTATCCAGATTACCAAGCAAGGGTATTTAGAAAAGCAAAGGGGATTGAGTGGTCTGGTAAAGTTCATGAGATAATACAAGGTGCAAAGACATATGCACATCTACCACCACACGAAGAACTATCGTTGTATCATCCAAAAACAATAGAGAAGCAAATTAGACAGAATGAATTTTACGAAAATATTTGAGTTTGAATCTTTGATTGGAGATATCTATGATGTCTTTAAATATGAAGATTTAGATTTCAAGAGTTACAAACAAGTCAAACATAAAGATAGTCGTTGGGGAAGTGAAAACCATAATAGAACTATCTATCAGACAAACGAATACTTTGTCAAGGTGTGGGATGAAGATTACATTAGAAAAGATACACTACCAACTGCATTCGCAAGTGGTTTCTATGATAGCACGATTGTTCCAAACTTTGTTGGTTTGATTTATGATGAGAGTAATATTTGTAGAGGTTATATCACCAAAGAGTGTAAGCAATTATTTACAAAGGATGAAACAGACAGAGCTGTTGGTGGGTCTAGATTGGTTAGACTTACACCAAAATCAGATGAACACTTTAATGAAATGTTCACAAAGATAAAATTAAAAACCATACAGAGCAATCATTTCGCTTATGATTTTTGTGAGTATCATACATATGAGTTTGAGGGTAAACCAACACTAATAGATTTAGAAGGAGTTTACAGCTGTAATCAATATGATGACTTACGTTCACATCACTATAATACATACACAAGACAAAATGCTGGTGATAGAGTGGATGGAGATTACTTAGAATCACCTAAGTTCTTTAGTGACTTTATGGCACAAAACAACTATCAACATTTTATTAGAAATCTATTAGCTACTGAACCAATCANCTTAGAATACTTTNTGAANATGGAGTTACAACATGGTAGTGGTGGTAAAGAGATTATACATAATGATAAACAAATCAAGACTGTAAGAGAAGCTATAGAATATTTTTCAGATGAGAAGAACAGAAAAGAAGCTGAAAGTAAACTAACAGATAAAAATCACCAGTATTGGAATTGTATGTGGGCTGAGTTTAGAAGAAATGTTGAGGGACATCACGAAAAAGGTTGGGAGAACATGACTAAGGAATATTATGATTCTTTAGAAATGATGACAGATGAGGAGATTCAAGTAGCTTTGGTTGACGATCCTGTAAACTTCTTTGGTGGTTTTCTCAAGCATGGATATCACAGAGCAGTCGCTATGATGGGTAGGTTGATTGGTGGTAAAGACTACATACCATTCTATATGCCTAAAGCAGAGGTATTTAAGGGAAATGTAGAAAATCCACTTCGTTACATAAACTATCTTGAGTTGATGGATGTGATGGGATTTCCAAAGAAAGAATATGCAATATGTAATAGTGCAATCTTAGCAGTCATGGGAGTAGATGCAAGAAAGAATAAGAATGGTGATTTAGATTTAGTATTTAGTAGTAAGTTGAGAAAGCAGATTGAAGATGAGAATATAGAATTACCAAAAGAGATACATCCATTTCCACCTAATAGTAATAAATTCAGATTCTTTGGTTGTGAGGATGATGATGATTTGGTTTACAACTACAGTGTAGACATTGATGGGTATAACTTTGCAGAACCAAGATTTTATTTCAGTAGGATGCATATGTTGAAACCATCAGCACATAGAAGTTTAGAGGAGAATCGTAAGATAAAAGAAGCTGGTAAGAAAGGTGTTGAGGATTTTATCAAAGCTGAGGGTTACAAAGGATATCCATTTAATCATATTACTATGGAACAATGGGGATTTGATTTACTACAGGAGGTTGGATAGTGTTACATATACTTACGTTACATCTAAGTGATAAGTGGGTTGATATTCAGAAGAGAGAGTTAGCCAGATTTATATCAGAACCATATAAGGTTTATGCAAGATTGGGTGAAGAACCATTTAAGTTTAAAGTGAATGAAAAGGGAGAGAGAGTAAAGTATAGTGATACTACTATAAGTTACGACAAACACAAAGATAAGTTTGATGGTGCTATATCAGGAGCACAACATTGGACTTACTCAATGGGTAAACTGGTAGATTATGTATTGAAAAACTTTGAGGTGAAGAGTGACGATACTATATTACTATTAGATTCAGATGCTTTTCCAATCGCACCGATGGGAGACTTCTTAGAAAAAAAGTTAGAGGAATATCCATTTGTATCAGCACAAGAACCGATGCATGAGTGGGATAGAAATCCATTGTATCTGATACCACATCCGATGTTCATGGCATTCAAGGCTAAGCATATAATAGAGGATAACTTAACTGATTATCTCAGAGAAATNATTAAAGATAAAAATGACAATTGGTGGGGTGGAACAATCAATTGGTTGAAAGAACGTGGTTATGATTATTATCCATTAGTAAGAAGTAATAAAACTAATTTACATCCATTATACTATGGAATCTACGATGATTTGATTTATCATCATTGGGCTGGTTCNAGAAACATGATTACCAGACCTGATAGAATTAGAGCACAAGAGACTGGTGAGAATGTAGATGATATAGCAAAAGAAAATCATGAGATGTCAAGTCAAGTTTTTGAAAGAGTAACAAGTGAAAATGATATCGATAACATGATGCAATATTTGAAAGGTGAGTATGAAGAATCTTGAGTCAAGTGTAACCCTACAAGGAAAGTATGTCACACAGATTATACACTTCAAGGGTGGTTACAGAAAAACAATNAGANNNATAGATACAGATACTATTGAACAAGGACAATTTACAAAGTTTTTTACTGTAGATGGTAGAATGGTTTTGATAAACGATCCTAATGTATTGATGGTAGAGGTTTTCCCGGAGGATGATAATGGAAATTAGAGATACAATGTTACCCGTTCTTCGACCACTTGGTGGTGAAGAGGAAGTGCAAGCACTTAGAGAAGTTATTGAAAGTGGTTGGTGGGGAAAAGGTCCTAAAGTAGCAGAGTTCGAACAGAAGTTTGCTGAGATGGTTGGTGCAAAGTATGCAGTTGCAGTCACATCGGCATCACATGGACAAGACTTAGTTATGAAAGCTAAAGGTATTAAGGGAGTTGATGTTATCAATCCAACAATGTCTTTNATAGCAACAGCTACGATTCCACTATGGAATGATTGCACCACAAATATCGTTGATGTCAGAGAAGAAGACTTGAACATCGATCCTGATGATGTTAAACAAAGAATGAAAAGAAACTCTGATGTTTTGATAGCAGTCAACATGGCTGGTATTCCTGCACCGATTGATGAGATTAGAGAATTCTACGATGGTTTTATTATAGAAGATACTGCACATAGTTGTTACGTTGAGGGAGCTGGTAAGAAAGGTGATTGTGCAGTTTGGTCTTTCCAAGCAGTGAAGACAATGCCTTGTGGTGATGGTGGTATGATTACAACCGATGACTATGATTTGTATTGTAAGGTAAAAGATATGACTTGGTTTGGTGTATCTTCTACTTGGAGTAGAGCTCAAGGA
>FUFK010068149.1_pt1 | contig 15068 bp, 14 predicted proteins | sample 1021851 | NCBI WGS metagenome assembly FUFK01 (sample SAMEA51879418, study PRJEB19060) | metagenome | reverse complement strand
AGTTCTAGTTCACATGTATAATCATAAAATTTTACTTAAAAGGAAATTTTATAAAGAATTTATATTAAGTAAATTAATCTCAGAACTTTAAAAAATTGAATTGCAAATTGAAAAATGATTTACTAAAAGATTTGCACTCAATATAACCACTGCTTTGCATCAGAAATTACAGAGTGCATAACCACAATGACACTTTAAAAACAAATTCGCGAAAAATATCTAATCTAAGAACTTATATCGGAAAATCCTTTAGAAAATTTAAATTAATGAAAAGATTGATTTTGATTTCTTCCAAAAAAGTCCATATAAGAGTTAATTCAATAAGTTTTTCAAACTAGTTTTTTGTTTTCCAAATTGATGGATTATTAGAAAAACGAAGGTATATTAATTTAGAAATGGAATAAATTAAATAACATGAAATTTCTAAACATTTTTAATTTGAACATCATTTCATGAAAACTTAAAGAGATTTCAAAAAAAACTTATCCTTAAATTAAAAAATATTTTTATTAATTCTCTCTTAATTCTGGGAAGCATTTAGCAATTTGGATTAATTCATAAACCTCACTACTATCATATTTTTTATTGAGTACTCCACTCCCAACTTTTATTCCTTTGGCTTTCATCTTTCTTAAGATCAATTCTTGTCTTTCACTACGAGACATAGATTTAAATAATTTNACACGTTCTTCTTTATTCACAGGATTTTTTTATATTTTTATTTTTAAGTAATATCATTTAGCGATTCATTATGTAAGTAAGAAAGCCAGTAAATGTGAGCAATTTAAATCCAACGAATAAAGGCATATATTTTTTAAGCTTTTTACTAAGAGGTGATAATTTTTTTAATGAATTCACAATGAGTTGCATTTAAATCTAGATTTTATTTTTTTATCTTAGCGAATTTTTCTTGAAATTATCCCAGTAAGATTTGTACATTTAAAAAAGTAAATATAACATAGAAGCGAAACGTACCTTACTTTTTATGAGTGACAAAGAAAAAATAATTTCATTATTAAATGAATTTGCCAATCCAAAAAAAATGGCTTCATTTTTTGTTGACAATTCAACTCCAGATTTTTTATTTATAAGACCAAGTGGCAATCCTATAGATGCAATAGGATTCGAACAAATGATTACTGGTGATATTGTGCAAGAAAAGGCAGAAATAACNAAAATTCACCGATTCGAATTTTTAAGCGAAAATATAGTAATGTGCATTTTTACACTAGGTTCAAAATTTACTTATAAAGGAACATCTAATGATGACTTACCAACAGTTACATCAATTTTTAAAAAAGTAAATAATATTTGGAAAATTCACTGGATGCAAAGATCTACAGGAAATTCGGATTTATCTTTATGGGACTATTAAAGTTAATCGCTCTTTTAATGGTGCTATTACTTTTAGGTAGTTCTTTTGTTGGTTTAATTTATTATTTTATAAAATAAATACATCAATTAAAGAATACTCAGTAGCTATTTTTTAGAAAATAATTACATCTTTTTTGGTAAGTAAATTGATTTTCAGCTAAAAATAAAAACTTTAGACAGACTTACTCCTATATCTAAAGCTAATAAAGCAATTAGTAACTTACTCATTTTTTAGAACTCTCAACTATTTTTTTGTAAAGTTCTTCAGAAATAGGTTGCATAACCTGTAATTTTATTTAATCGTAAATTAGTTATTTCTTAATCAAATTCTCGTTACGAAATATACGAATATATAAATTTTTAAATAGGCAAAAAATATCTACTTAATAAGTTTTTCTTATAAGGTAATAATAAATACTGAGTTAGAAACTTCAATAAATGTCAAACTTTTTTAAAAAAGATATTAGAAAACTTATTTCAAGTAACTAGATCCTCTATAAGTAAGCTTTATAGCTTTTTCTTCTTGTTTTCTACAGTATACGAATGACTTTCCGTTGAAGTACATGTTTACCATGATGCAGCTCCTAAAAATGCTCAAGTCCCCGTCCTATGGCTTGAGTCGTACTGCGGTCTATCTGACGGTAGATCGGACGATTATGTAGCATAAACTACATTTAATTTATAAAGTATTTTTACTTAGCTGTCAACACTTAAGTAAGCTAACTTTCAACTTAAAATAAGATTCTTCTCTTACAAACTCCTTTAAAAGGAAAAAGAACAAATAACTACGAGTAACCCCTATTAACACAAAATAAAGCTAAAACTACACTAATAGTNCAATGAGTTAATCCCATTGTTAATTTTCCAATATAAATTCTAAATGAGCTTCTGCACTGAGAATATCGATTCTCCTCTTAAATAATTTTAAAAATTTAATTAATTTTTTCAAAATTGAGCCTTATTTAACATCGATAATTTTATTATTCCGAGAATAAATATTTCAATGAGCAAAAATACTGAATCTGTTGTTATAACTAATGTCTTGTAACATTGTTATACAATATGCTGCTCTAAAATTTGTTTAAATACTTATTATACTTATTATCATAATTAACCGATAAATGCTTATTTAGAATCAAGAATAGTAATTGGTGATCTGGGACACTTTCAGCCATATTTTTTTGCTAAAAAGCTAGCTAAAGTCAAATACTTTATAAGAATTTTGTAAGCTGCCAAATGCTTTTAATGCAAATTTTTAAAAACGAACTTATGATTTTTGCAAGAAATATCTTGATTAGTTAATAAAATTTATTTTGTATATTGCTATCACAAAATTCATCAGGTTATTTAGATTAATCACTAAATCCCTATGGAGAAAGCTTTAGTTAACTTTTTTTACTGGTTGCTAATGAAATCAGTTGAATCAAATTACGGCGAATCATTGGCATCATTAGAAACTTCATCCAATTCAATCAAAAGTTTTTATTAATTTTTAAAAGTTTTTTTAATTTTTAATATTTAGATTCATAGCTTTATAAAAATTGAATAATTATTTAAACAACTTGGTAAATTATCTCTATTGCTAATAAAGATGAGGTTGTTACTGTGGCACTAAACGAAGATACTCAATTTCTTAGTTATGCAATCTGTTNATTTTAATTCCAATAAAGATGGTAGCCTAATATCAATAGCAGATTTAAGGGCTTTGCGTATTCGTAAGCAGAAAATTGCGAGTGACAAAAAAGCGAGGAAATATATCTTGGAGATAAATCAAAGATTTAGGAAAATGAGAGATAAAAAAACAATCTCTTTTTAAATATATGGATCTTTTTAAAAAAGCTTAAATTTTTGATTTTTATTCTGTTAATTTGTTCAACTTTTCATATTTCAAAGTAAGATTAACTAGGTGTTTCTTTGGAAGAGTTTCACCGTTAGGGGGCTATTTTAGCCCCTTAGTCCCCAAAGTTTTTATTTGATTAACAGTTAATTTAAACTTTTTGAAAACCACTTTTTCATTTATGGATCAAGGATTTATAGTGAAAAAAAATGATGACAATTCTTATTTATGATATAGGCTAATGAATATATCCCTGCACTTATTGATTGATGCAGTAATACTTATTGCTGCACTCTCAATTACTCTTCTATTAAGAGCTAAAGGCAACTCTGCTAGAAAAGAAAAGGAGTAAATGAATACTTAAAAACTAACAATAATTACAAAAGCAAATGACCAAAATAGTCTGTAGATTAAAGCCTTTTTTAAAACTATTAATCTTTATTCCTACAATTTTTTATTTTGGCAAGAGAAGTTATATAGCTTATGATGAAGGATTTTATGCGCTTCAAGCTAGGTGGATATTAGATACAGGGAATTGGACAATACCTTTATGGTTTGACGACTATGTTTTGGATAGAACTATAGGATTACAGTTCTTAATCGCGAAATCCCAAGAAATATTTGGAAGAAATATATTTTGGGCATATCTGCCCACAACAATTGCCTCCATAATAATGCTATTCATAACTTATAAATTGCATGAAGAATTAATTGATAAAAAATTTGCACTCATATCCCCACTAATACTCTCGACTACTTATTTATGGTTTGATTATTCTCATATGGCCACCCAGGATATTATTTTTTCATGCTTAGTAACTATTGGATTATTTTCATTAGCAAAAATAAAAAGCAAAAATAACACTCTCTACATTTTAGTGTTTGGTATTTGGATTGGTTTAGCTTTTATGATGAAAACCTTTCTAGTTTTTGTAACAATTTTTTCGCTATTGCCTTATTTATTTATCAAAAAGAACTTGTTTTTAACAAAATTTTTCTGGTTGGGATTACTAATAGGTTTTATTCCTTATTTAATTTGGACGATATCTATAAATCCATATTTATATCAAAATATTATATTTCATTTAATTGAAAAATTCCTAAGTCTCTCTAATGAAAATAACTTTACCAATCCTATATATTATTATTTATGGAACATCCCAATAACATTTTTACCTTGGAGTATATTCTCAATTATTGGAATAATATTTGATAAATCAGAAAATAAAGATCAAAAATTTTTATTAACATATTTCCCTTTAACTTTCATACTCACAATCAGTCTTTTTTCTACAAAAACACCCTATTACCCCTTGCAGATATCCTCAATAATGACTTTAAATAGCTTCTTAGGTATCAAATATTTATATAATTCTAAAATTTATAAGTCAATTTTTATTTTTATAACTTCAAAAATAATTCCATTATTTTTAATTTCGACAGCTTGCTTGTACTATTTTTTCTTAAAAAGTAGTACAAACTTCAACATTAAAGAAAATACATATCTCTTTATAGGATTGATTTTATTTGGTTTAAGTTGGTCATTTCTAAAAAATAAAACTAATTTCAAAAATCTCCTAGTAATTTTGATAATTGGACCTTATATACTCACTTCATTTCTTCTAGGATCAGGATTATTTACTGACAGATCAAGAGAATTACGAGAAACTATGGAACATATTTCATCTCTTGAGATTGTCAAAAATCAAAATATCAAAGTTGATAAAAGTGGAATAAATGACACAAATACACACTCAAAAATAATTAAAATTTCTATATTAACTCCTAATCTTGGGAGGGGTTTTAATAATATAAATGATTTAAATTCTGGAGACTTAGCTTGGTCAACTAACGCATTAGATNATGATATTAATAACGATAATTCTTACGAGATTATTTATAAAAATGATACTTTAGAGCCCTGGAGATTAATCTTAAGAAGATGATCTAGCTTATAATGAGAACTCTTCCAACAATCTAATAAATTTAATGAAGTCATTCAATACATGGAATTTAACAAATAATGAGCTACACGAATTATTCAAAGATAAAAACGATTCACTTTCTATAAAACTAAGAGGCAATACTTGGGAGCCAATATCAAGGTGGTTAAGATTAGATTCTAGAATTTTCAAAGAGACAACAACTAGACCAAGAATTACATTATGTGATATCGAATCTTTAGCGGAAATTTATAACTATAGATCCATAAGATGGAAAGCAAAAAAATTAACCCCTTTACCAACAAGAATATTCCCAAAAAAAATAAAAAATATTTTTCTTAAATTACCAATAATAAAACATTTAGCTTACGAGTTAGAGATAACTTTTTATAAATATATTGAAAACAATTCTGAGCAATTAATTTCAATAATTATTCCTGCAAGAAATGAAGAAGGTAATAAGGAACTTTTCATAAAAGCACTCAATAAATTCAAAAATATTTCTAATAAGCTTGAAATTATTTTTGTCGAAGGCAATAGCATGGATAATACTTACTCTATGCTAGAGGACTTAAAAGCAAATTTCTCGGATTCTTTTAAAATTTTTCTTTTAAAACAAAGTGGCAGAGGCAAAAAGAATGCAGTTGTTGAGGGCTGCAATATTTCTTCAGGAGAAACACTTGCAATAGTAGATAGTGATTTTACTGTAGATATTGATGACAGTATTGCAGCAATAATGGAGTCAAAAAAAAATGAAAATATCCTAATTAATTGCTCTCGTACAACTTTTCCAATGGAAAAAAATGCAATGAGGTGGGCAAATTATATTGGTAATAGATGTTTCGCAATTTTCATTTCAATCATTATTAATAAGCCAGTATCTGATTCACTTTGTGGAACAAAAGTATTTTCAAGAAAGTTTTTTAATCTTATGAAGAAAAATGGAAGTTGGGACTCTAAATCCGATCCATTTGGTGATTTTACAATTATCTTTGAAGCAGCTAATAACAATATAAAGATACTTAATTATCCAGTAAGGTACTATGCAAGAAAGTCGGGGGCTCCAAATATCTCAAGGTGGGTCGATGGCTTAAAACTTCTTAAAATTTGTCTAAATTATTTAGTTTCAGACATTTAAAACCTATTTTCTTGCACCGATTATTTTTAAAAATTCATATAGATTTTCTAAATAGAAAATTTAACAACAATTCATTAATTTTTCTTTAAGTAGCATCTTAAGATGTATCGATTTTTAAACCCTAAGATTTATCTATTTAATTAATAATGAAATTGATTTATACATAAGATAATCCAACCTCAATGTATTGAAATCTCTTAAAAAAATTGAAAAAATCTTAGGAAATTTTTATGCTGAATATTTTTTAAAAATTAATTAAAACCTTTCAATATGTTAAATGATTTTAATATTTTAGTTATTTATACTTACTTTTTAAAAGCTATTTATTAGCATGGTTTGAATTTTTACTATTTGAATGAAAAAATTTAAAAAATTTGGTTCAATTTCTTTGCTAGCTTCAGGAACTTTTGCGTTTTTATCCCCTGATTTTGTCAATGCTGAAGAATATAAATCGGGAGTATATGGAGCAATAAACATTGGAACAGGTAAATTTTCAGATGTTACTCAACCTGGAGCCGAGACTATTGAATTTGATACAGGCTTTAGTTATGAGGGAAGCCTAGGATATGATTTCGGAAAACGGTTTAGAGTGGATGTAAGTTATAGCAACACGACATCAAGCGCTACTTTAGGAGGTGTAGATATTGATGCGAAATTTGGTTCTATCATGCTAAACGGTTATTTAGACTTTCCTATAGAAAACACAAAATGGGAGCCTTTTATTGGAGTCGGGATAGGAACCACAAATGGTGATATGGAAGAGTCGTGCGTTGCAGCTGCGGATACAGATTGCAAAGATGACGTTTTTACTTATGGAATAAGTGGAGGTGTCAATTATGCTCTCAATCCAGATGTAGACATTACAACTAAAATAACTTACTTAGGCTTCGATGATTTCGAAATAACTAATGTAGGTGTTCCTGTCACAATAACCGAGACAGAAACTCTTTCTGCTTACGTTGGAATGAAATTCAAATTCTAAATTAAAACTTTCCAGACTTCAAAATAAAGCGATAATAGATGTCGATTGAATAGAAAAAAAATTGCTAAAGGGGGAATGATTACATGAAAGTTATTAAACACAAATTAAAGGAAGGAGATAATAAAATTATTGACTAATGGATCCTTAAAAATGCAATAAAGGGTTGAGAATAAACAAAAAAAGATTAAATTAACTCCTCCGCACCCAATCAGGAGATCCACTGAACCAATCAGCAAGATCATCATTTTTAGGATCAAAATGATTTTCAGTTTCTAAACCATCAAGACCAAGATTCTGGATAAGTCCATTTACTCCATCTGAATTTTGTTTCCCATATCTCCTCAAGCTGTTAGCTTTCTTAAGCCATGTCCATATAGTTGAGTTGTGTTTTGAAAGCTTTTCNATATAAATTCTTTCNTCCAATGAAACGGGTTTATCCTGTGAAATTCTCTTAACAATATCCTGAATTTTTAAACGAGTTTTGTTTGTTAGAAACATATTTATAAAAGAAGTTAATGTTTTATAGAAGTTTTTTTTATATATGTCTTGTCAATCTTTATTTCAAGAAAAACTTTGTTTTAGGAGGTTTTCAAAGACAAAAATATTCATTTAAAAACAGATATGTTTAATTGGTAATAAAAACTACTTTTCTTGATTTAAATAACTTATATAAAACCAATTCTGTATAAGTTTATCTAGCTAATTTAATATTTAATTTATAAAAAATAATAAGAAAAATATATATTGACAATCGATTTAAACTTAGAGGAATAAAGAATGCGAACAGCATCCTAGTAATAACCATTGCAAAATTTTTTGCGATTAATATTCGAACTTTTTAAGTATTCTTACGCTTGATTTTTATATATCATCCGTACTAAAGCATAGTCAGATAAAAAGGAGGACAAGCAGATGACCAATTTAACTATAGAGATTTTATTTTGGGCAATTTTAATTTCTTATTTCGGATTAAGGTTCTCTATAACCCGAAATGGCTTCAAAAAACAGTATTAACTAGGAGGAAAAAATGAAACTTCAAACACAATTCACAGTTCCTTTCAAAGCTCTGCGTGATCTTGACTATGTTAATAAAGTAGAAGTTTTAAGAGAAACTTTTAAGAGAAAATGTGAAGATTACCCAACTAAAGAAGATTGTTTAGTTTGTTGCAACTGATTATTCATTAATCAGTTTTCATAGCTTATAAATTCTAAAAATATAAATAAATTTTTAATGAGAGGTGTAACTATGAAATTAAAATTCATGCCAACAACAATTTTTAGAGAAACCCCAAAAGTGACATTCTTTGATGCAGGTTTGGAGGAATCTAATGGTTGTGATGTAGTAATTCACTCTGAAGAGGCAACGTCTCCTCCTGATGATTTTAAAGATGAACAATATTACGTTCACAATCATCAAATTGATCACAACTTAGTTATCACTGGAGAAAGAACGTTTGTTTTAATAAATCCTTCATGGGATGAACCACATCATGTTATTTATTTAAATAGATCTATGGGGGCATTAGAAATTCCTATTGGGACTTATCACAGATCAATTTCAGGAAAAGAAGGTAGTATTGTTTTAAATCAACCCAAAAGAGATAAATTTTTTGATCCCGCTAAAGAATTTATCCCACAAAAATTAGACAAAATAAGTTTAATTAAAGCGAGAAATAGTCGACCTGTTTATTGGATTTACGAAGATAATCAAATTAAGCGAGTCAGCTTTAATCCCTTAGAAAGAAAAATTAAGATCCTTGCTTGATATGAACAAAACAAAAAAAGGGCTTTCAACCAAACTTAATAATTCGAAGAATCTGAATTTAATTATTAATTCTGATACTTATAAATTGGCTTATGAAGATTTTGGTTTGCTCAGCAGAAACGAAATGCGTGGAGTCAGAATGCTGCTTGAAATTACTAAACCAGATTTAATCCTAGAAGAAAATAAAATTCTCTCAACAATAATAATTTTTGGAGGTGCAAATATTGCTGAAGGATCAAAAACAAAAAAGAAAATTGATGATATAAAAAAGTTAATTAAAAAAAATCCCTCATCTATTTTGCTTAAACGCTATTTAAATAGATTAGAAAATTTATTATCAATGAGTCACTATTATCAATCCGCAAGGGAGTTTTCTAAACTTGCTTCAATTGATAATCAAAGTAAAGCATGTAATTCACATGTGATCGTGACAGGTGGGGGTCCAGGGATTATGGAAGCTGCTAATAGAGGTGCGTTTGAAGCAAATTGCAAATCTATAGGGTTAAATATCAGTCTTCCCAATGAGCAAATCCCCAATGCTTTTATAACTCCAGGTCTTTGCTTTAAATTTAATTATTTTGCATTAAGAAAGATCCATTTCGTCATGCGATCAATAGGTGCTGTATTTTTTCCTGGGGGTTTTGGAACGTTAGATGAATTATTTGAACTATTAACACTGCGTCAAACAGGAATGAAAAACAAGATCCCAATAATACTTTTTGGAAGAGAATATTGGGATAAGATAATCAACTTCGAATATCTAGCAGATCTTGGATTAATTTCAGATGAGCACTTAAATCTTTTTGAATATGCGGACACTGTACCCGAAGCATGGAAGATTATAAAATCATCAAATATCTAGGATTAGGATAGGTATTCAAAAAATAATGATGTTTCCCCATACCAANCATCAATTTCCTAAATAGAAGCTTTTGAAGGGTAAAAACTTTTTTATCTACTTAAAAGCATTTTCAAACTCTTCAATATTTTTAGACCAAAAAGAATAAGAAGTAAATCCACCTCTTGAAATGACNTTTCTATGATCTATTAAAACTAATAAAAGAGAACAACAGAAGAGAAACTTATGTGCAACGAAAATAAAGAATTGAGATATCCTCTTTTTTTGCTTTCTAATAGATTTTAAAAGCATAGATTCATACAAAACATGTTTTCTTTCTTCTTCAATTATTTTTAGGCAAATATCCTTTAGCAACTTGTTTTTTGTTGCTTTTGAAAGAGCTTTATAATAAGTTAAGGCGATAATTTCAGCCGTTATAAGAACAGTGATTGATAACTCATAGCCAGAAAGACTTCTTAAAAATCTAAATATGTTATCTGTCCAATCATTCTTTAGGATTGGAATATTATTTAATTCCATAAAGCGTTTTAAAATATGCGAATGTGCCTGTTCTTCCTTGATAAAAAGAGAAGTTATTTTCTTGAGTATTTTATCTTCATATTTTCGTGAATATTTTTCGCAGAATTCTATTAATTTTTGTCCCTCTGAATATTCTCCTAGCTGAAATTTAGCAATTGAGCGTGATATACAATTTCTTTCTTCTTTTGATAATAAGTCTTCATAATTCCAAGTTATCCTTTGCAGATTAGATTTATTCTTTAAGAAGTAATTTTCCCATTCATCCAGATCTGGCAACTTTTCAATCAAAATACTCTCTAGATAAAAAAATTTTTTACTTATAAGATTATTTTATACTTTTTTTCTTGATGCAATTAATTTTAAAAGTTCAGTTTGTCGTTCAGAATTTTTAGCGACGGAAGAAACAGAAGCCAATGCTGAACTTGCAGCTAATCCAAAAGCTCCTGAGACAAATAACACATCTGGTCTCGCGAAGGGTTTATTAAATTCGGTGAAGGAGAATATTATTGTCCCAATAGAGAAAACAGCCCCTGAAATACTTATAAAATCGGTAACCAAACTGATCTTAGATTTCTTTTTAGATGCTTCTTCAATTTGCGCTTTCATTTGAATTAAGAAATTATCTATTTTATTTTACTCTCCAATTAAAATTTATTTCTTCCCAAGAGACTTATCTAACACCTATTTCCTTCCCTAAATAGAGACTTTAAAGGATAACGAATTTATACCTTAAAAAGTTTGAGTAAACCTTATTTCAAGCTTTAAAAATCGCTGAGATCCCCTGCTATTAATGAAAAAAATTTTTGGCTAATGAAAAGTACATCCGTCTAGCTATANTTGGGATGTGAAGGATTCGTCCTTTATTATCCAAACTTTTAGCCTGCCACAAATAGCAACGCAAAAAAGTATTAAATGGTAAATGTAGAGTTCTTTTATATGCAAATGTGAATGGAACTCTTAAATTGTATTACAAAATGAAGGTTTAAAAGTTAATGAAATTACATATTGTTGAGAATTTTCAAGACATACAATAAGGTAGTGAATTGTTATTAAAAAATTTTGGTGGATAACAACATCAAAGAAAACATATCTTCATCTACTAAAAGTCGCTACCGTCCTGAGATTGATGGTCTCAGAGCATTTGCAGTCGTAGCAGTTATTATAAACCATTTCAATAAAAATATTTTACCTAGCGGATATCTTGGTGTAGACATATTTTTTGTAATTTCGGGGTTTGTAATAACTTCATCTCTTTATAAAAGACCAAGTAAAAACTTTAGGGACTTCATTTTTACATTTTACGCTCGAAGAATTAAGAGACTAGTTCCAGCATTATCGGTTTTTGTATTAATAACTGGATTTTTAATTTGCTTATTCAATCCAAATCCATTTCTTTCTTTGCATACAGGTTTTGCATCTTTATTTGGATTTTCAAATCTGTTTCTCCTAGGAAAATCTACTGATTACTTTGCACAATCAACGCAGCTCAATCCTTTTACTCATACCTGGTCGCTTAGTGTTGAAGAGCAGTTCTACATTATCTTTCCCTTCTTATTTTGGTTCTCTGGATTTGGGAAACAAACAAAAAATGGTATTAGAAATTTATTCATAATTGTTGGAGGGCTGTCAATTGCATCATTAATTATATTTTTATACCTTTACCCAATTAATCAACCTGCAGCATATTTCTTGATGCCGTCAAGATTTTGGGAAATGTCAACAGGATGTTTAATATTTCTTGTATTTAATAAAAAACCATCTCTAGAAAATTTCATAGAGAAAGTACCTCCATCAATAGTACTTTTATTAATTATTGGAGTCATGTTTTTGCCAATTTACTTGGCTCCTTTTTCAAAAATAGCAATTGTATTATTAACATTTTTTTTATTAGGTTCTTTAAAAAAACCTGCATTCGTATTTAAACTTTTTACTTATAAGTCAGTAGTTTATGTTGGCAATATTTCCTACTCTCTTTATTTATGGCACTGGAGTGTTCTTACAATAAGTAGATGGACCATTGGTATCTACTGGTGGTCAGTTCCTTTTCAAATCTTTCTTATAGTTGGTTTAGCAATTTGTTCTTATAAGTTCATTGAAGCACCTATACGCAAAGATCAATATTTCAAGCCCAAAAGTTTTTTTATTTATATCTCAGGTATTGTTTTGATTTTATTCACGGCAATATCGTTGTTATGGTTTAAAAAATTTACTCCTCCAAGATTTGGTAAACCAATATCTCTTAAAGGTTCCGTAGCATCAATTGAAAAATGCATGAGAAATGAATTGAAAGAATGTCTCTATAGAAATAATGACAAAAATGCAGTTTTTGCGATTGGGGACAGTCACCTCATGAATTTTGTGCCGAGCATGAGAAAAGCACTTAAAGAATTAAACATGGATTTATATTCTTGGGGAAATACAAAACATATAAGAAGCATATTTAATCATAAAAATGATAAGTGTCTAACAGAGGAATGCGTAAAAGATGAGATAAAAGAAATAATTGAAGTTTTAAATATTGGGAAATTCGGCAGAGGTGATATCTTTGCATATTCTCTTTCAAGAAATAGATTATATTTAAATCGGGAATACCGTAATCCTACAAAATTTTATAAATTTGAAGGTAAAAGTAGAAATGGGAATGAAAATTTTAAGGATATTGAACTTCTTAAATGGACAATAAATGAATTAGTAAATTTTGCAGTTAATGCAGGTGGTTATGTAGTCTTAATCGATGATATTCCTTTAGCATGTAATTCAAAAAAATTTAATGCTCGTTTCGATGAATGTTCTACTCCTAAAACAATTTCCATTTCTGATAGAAAACCTTTAAGTAAATTACTAAAAACTATATCATCAAAAAATCAAAACATCTTTTATTTAGATCCCCATAATTCAATTTGCACTGGCAGTATTTGTAAATCCTCCCTTAATGGAGTAGCACTTTATACAGATATTTCACCGCACATTTCTTTCGAAAGCAGATACGTTCTTAAAGACTTCTTCAAATACAATTTTGATTTAATTATTAAAAGTAAAATAAAAAATTAAATATACCTCAATATAAAAAAACCTATTAGTTGTTAAGAGTTGAGATTTAATAAACTTATCTGGGCATAAAGCTAATGATGAAATTTATTTAAAAACTATAAACAATTCATATAAATGAATAGATTCTACCTATTCTTTACAAGATCAAATATCAGTGAGTTTTTTCTTTTAATCTTTACTTGTGGCTCATCTAAAAAAACACCCTTAACTTCACAATATAAATCTTTATTTACATACAAAGAAGAATCTGGATTGTAATGTCTTATTGGGAAGTATGTTAATTGAGTATCTTTTAAAATCTCCTCCCAAGATTTCCCGAGATTAATGGGAGGTTCATGCATGCCGAAGCATTCTTCTGTTATCGGACCTAATTCACTAAAAGTAAACCAAGTAACATGACCTTGTATATTACAGTTTGATGAGTTTCCTTCTCTGACCATATCTATTTTTTGATTCCCATAAAAGCAAATTGGTAAGCACATCCTACATCTGCCATTTTTAGATAATAACTTTTCAATATTTAGAAGTGCTTTTTTGATTTTAGAGAATTGAATATGTTCTAACATTCGTTCTGACCAAATAAATTGATATTTGGAATGCATCCATTTATATGAATTTTTTGTAATATCTAAGTATATATTTGCATTATTTATATTTGCAGATGGGAATGGCAGCTCAGAACTATAATCATCTCCAAGATTTAAATAAGAAGAAGATTGCAAAGTATCAGGGACGAATTTTTCATATCTATAGGATATTTTATTTATTAAAAATTTAAATTTATTCTTTAATCTTTTTTTGATTTTAAGAAAGATACCCACTATTACAAAGATAAGTTTCAGTAATTTAATCGATAATTAGTTTTCAAGCAAATAATAACAATCCATATAATATTTAAGAAATTAGATAAGAAACAATAAAAAAGTTTATGAATAGCGATCTGTTGCCTTGATGATTAAACGGTAAGATTTAAATAATCAGGGATTAGATGCAGGCTGAATAGCATCACAATAGATCCCTCAGAATTTAAAAGTTATCCAAACTTTATCCAAACTACGCATTTTCGCTGAGAACCTAGATTATGAAAGAATGTAACTATTGGCTAATGAACCATGTGCCAGTAGTTATAGCAATGGATTTCAAAAACCCGTAAAAAAATGTGCACGATATGTTCACGATTTAATGGCTTCACCTTCGAGTTGGGAATTCTATAAAGAAGAACAAACTAAGATTTTATGGGTCCATATTTGTACCCAAGATTTAACGGGTGTAGCTATTTCAATAAATAAATGGTGGAAGACAAGGTATCCAGAGTTCAAAATGAGAATAGTTTCTAAAAAAGAATTCGAACATATAAAAAAAATGCAGGAGCAGCAACAGCAGCAATAATAAAATTAATCTTTGGTAAATTTTGATGCTGAACATTTTTTTCTATTCAGCTAATGTAATTCAATAACATTAATGAACAAATGAATTCTGCATTTACAAAAGTCTCAAATTTGAAAGTTAATAGGGCTTCTAAAATAGCTATTACTCTCGCATCATCCACTTTCTTCTTATACGCATTAGGTCAAGCACCAATTTTTAAAAATATTCTTGC
>FUFK010041333.1_pt1 | contig 15088 bp, 14 predicted proteins | sample 1021851 | NCBI WGS metagenome assembly FUFK01 (sample SAMEA51879418, study PRJEB19060) | metagenome | reverse complement strand
TCATTTGGATTCGGTAATGTATCACCAGCAGTGTCTTATATATTGAGACCAATATCATATGATTTGGCTAGAGCGAATGCGATTGAAACAAATGATTTGATTAGAAAATCTGCATATTCATTTGAATTAGTAAATAATAAATTAAGAATATTTCCAAGACCAGAATCAACTGATGCTGGTAGTAAAATATATTTTCATTATTATAAACGAAATGATAGAATAGATGTAACACAAGATTATACAAGTAATAAAGTATCCGACCCATCAAATATACCATATAAATTTTTAACCTACACAGAAATAAATTCAATGGGTAGGAATTGGATTAGAAAATATACATTAGCATTATCTAAAGAATTATTGGGTATTATCAGAAGTAAATATGCAGCTTTACCTCTACCTAATGGTGAAGTGAATATGGATGGTGAAGCATTGAAAGCTGAGGGTAGAGAAGAGAAGGCAAATTTATTAGAAGAGTTGAATACATTCTTGGAAGCTGTTAGTAAAAAAGAACAAGCAGCTACTGAACAAGAAGTCGCTAATTCTCAACAAGAAGTATTGAATAAAGCACCATTAAAAATATACATAGGATAATTAAATGTCTCAAACAAAACCATTTTTTATACCACAAAAAGAATTTGATTTAATTAATCAAATGAATGAAGAATTGATTGACGAGATTGTTGGACAATCAGTTGATATTTATAAGGTTAATATTGATAAAACTGATTCAAATCTATATGGTGAATCAACCACTAAATACTATGATATTGGATTCAGAGTGAATTGTTTAATTCAATACAATGAACCTGAAGTAGAACAAACTGAGTTTGGTGCTGATGTAAATTCTAACATTGAAATGTTCTTCCAAAGAGAAAATTTATCAAGTGGTTCATTGAATTTTTATCCTGAGATTGGTGACATTGTGGATTGGAATGATTATTATTGGGAAATNAATGGAACAACAGAACCACAATTATTTGCAGGACATCCAAATTTTAAACACAACATTGTAGCGACAGCACATCGTTCAAGATTATCATCGTTACAAATAGAAGAGAGACCAAGATAATGCCAAACAAAGCCGCTAAAATGAGAAAACAAGCAAGAAGAAAGAAAAACGATTTATTAAATAAATTCGGTAGAACTAAAAAACAAATAGCTAGAATTAAAAAGAGAAAATAAATGGCTGTTCAACAAATTACACATAAAAAAATTACGAAGTTTGATACTTCTAATCCTAACTACAAGGAAACACCTAAACCTAAACAAGAGGTGAGTGGTAATGTTAGAGAAGATGAAGATATGTATGGTGAAAGAAAACATACTTACACACCTGAACCTAATGGTAATTTACAAATGGAACAAATGATGGGTAAGTTGATGAATAAGTTAGATAACTTTGATTCACCAAGTCAAACAGGTATAAAAGCAGTTGAGGTTGATATTAAAAAAGAAATTGCAATCGGTAAAGCTGATATGAGTAGTATTAAATCAGAAGAAGTAAAAGGTAAAGTAAATAATAAATTGGATAAACTTAAAAAACTGAGAAGACGAAATGGCCGTTAATAGAATTACAAATAAACAAACACTTAATAGAGAGTCAGTTAATAGAGCTACACAAGTATCTACAAAAGATAATAAAGTTCGTGGTAATGCAGAACAATCAATAAATCCTGGTAAAGATTTTACAAAAAACTTTTCCGTAACATTAAAAGATATTGATACTTCTGTAATGACACATATAAAAAGTGTAATGAAACCAAGAATAAAAGAAGCTAATGAAATTATTAAAGTTCCTGTTTATTATGGTAATGAAGAAAGATGGAGAAATTTTAGAAAAAGAGGAGTATTGAGAGATAAAAACAATGCTTTAATTTTACCATTAATTATGTTTAGAAGAACTGATGTTTCGTTTGATGACGCAATGCCAATGTCATTTGACCACGATGTAAAGGGTGATTTTATAAAAGTCACACGAAGTAATAAATGGAGTAAAGACAATCAATACGATAGATTTTCAGTTCAACAAGGTATTAAACCAGTACAAGAGTTATTATTTACTGGTATGCCTGACCATGTGGTTTGTAATTACTCTTTTGTTATGATGACTAATTATATTGAACAAATGAACATATTGAGTGATTTGTTTCTTGAACACATTGGCACATATTTTGGTGATTCAGAACAATACAAATTTTTATCATCATTGGATGGTGGTATAAGTGACGCTACTGAAATGAACCAAGATGGTGAACGATTAATCAAAACTGAATTTAGTCTATCAATAAAAGCATATGTAATACCTGAATTTACAAGTAATATATTTGGAACAACAGCTGAGATAACAAAACAATTAACACCATCAAGAGTTACTTTTGGTATGGAGAGTAATGCCACAGATGAACAAGTAGGAAAATAAATCACTTGTTTTCTAAATTTATATATACTTATATATAGTTATAGTATTTAATTAATTACAAATGGAGGTTATAATGCCAGAAGAAGTAAAATTTACAGAGGAAGAACTTAAACAAGTTCAAAACATACAAACCAGTTATGCTAATGTTCAAAATCAATTCGGACAATTAAAATTAGCACAAATCAGATTAGATAATCAAGAAGTTGATTTAGAAGACGCTTTAAAACAAATTCAATCAGAAGAAAAAAAGTTTCTTGATGGAATTACATCTAAATACGGACAAGGAACTTTAAATCCTGAAACAGGTGTGTTCGTACCAACTGAAAATAAATCTGAATAATCAAAAAAAAAATTATTGTTTGAGGTTTTAACCATATATTTATATATGAATAATACTCACTGCGCAGAGTATTATTTTTGGTAATACCTCAAAATTAAAAAGTTAACTTAGGAGAAATTCAATGGCCGAAAAAATAATAAGTCCAGGTGTATTTACGAATGAAATAGACCAGACGTTTTTACCGGCTGCTGTGGCTGATATTGGAGCTGCACTTGTNGGACCTACCCTTAAAGGGCCTGCAGGAGTTCCAACCGTTGTAACATCATTTTCTGATTTCCAAGCAAAATTTGGAGACGTAACTAAAAATGGTGTAAATGGTCAATCAGTTCAATTTTTGACATCACATGCAGCTGAGGAATATTTAAAAAATTCAAACACACTAACTGTTGTTAGAATATTAGATGGAACATTTGGACCAGCTACTGCTACTGTCGATACTGGTAGTGGTGAAGATGCGAATGGTGGTAATAGTTCATTTACATTAGAAACATTAGCCGATGGTGCAATAATGAACAACGCTGATGCTACTGTAACTACAAATAATATTATCGCTCATAGTGGTTCAAAACATAACATTAGGTATGAGATTAGTAATGTAAATACCAGCAAAGGTACATTTACATTATTGATTAGAGCTGGTAATGATAATATTAAAAGAAAGCAAACACTTGAAACATTCAATAATCTAAATCTTGACCCAAATTCAAACAATTATATTGCTAAAGTAATTGGTGACCAGAGATTTAGTGTAAGAACGGATGAAAATTCAAATCCATATTTACAATTAACAGGTTCATATCCTAATAAATCAAGATTCGTAAGAGTTAAAAGTGTAGATTCATTAACAACTGATTACTTAGATGAAAATGGAAATGTTAGATTAATTGGTGCTTCTGGTTCCTTACCAGTACTTGGTAGTGGTTCATCACATGGTGGATTTAGTGGTGGTTCAAATGGAGTAAGTGGATTTGATGCTTTAGGTAATCAAGTTGGTACAGCTGCAGGCACTACTTATAATTTCTATGAAGATATATCAAGTAATGGTTCACAAGGATATGTATTATCAACAGGTGCTGATGGAACAAATGCTTATGTTCAAGCATTAGATTTATTGAAAAACCAAGATGAATTTGATATTAATTTAATCTTAATGCCTGGTGTCATTCATAGTTTACATCCAACTGTATCAAACAAAGCTATAGATGTTTGTGAAGATAGGGCTGATTGTTTTGCAATTATAGACCCAGTACCTTACGATAGTCAACTATCAGCTGCAACAACACAAGCTGAGGGTAAAGATTCAAACTTTGCAGCTATGTATTGGCCTTGGATTAAAGTACCTGATTCACAAGTTGCTGGAACTCAAAGATGGGTGCCACCATCAACAGTAATGGGTGGAATCTACGCATTTAATGATAGAGTTGCTCACCCCTGGTTCGCTCCTGCTGGATTGAATCGTGGTGGAATCACAACAGCGATTCAAGCTGAAAGAAAACTAACTCAATCTGATAGAGATACATTGTATGATTCAAATGTTAATCCAATTGCAACATTTCCTGGACAAGGTGTGACTGTATTTGGACAAAAAACATTACAGAAAAAATCATCAGCATTGGATAGAATCAATGTAAGACGATTATTAATCAGAGTTAAGAAGTTTGTTGCAAGTTCATCNAGATTCTTNGTATTTGAACAAAACACAGCAGCTACAAGAAGAAGATTCTTNGGAATTGTTAATCCATTCTTAGAACAAGTNCAATCACAAAGTGGNTTNAGTGCNTTTAGAGTNGTNATGGATGAAACGAATAANACACCTGACACAATTGATAGAAATCAATTAGTNGGACAATTATTCTTACAACCAACAAGAACTGCTGAGTTTATTGTATTAGACTTTACAATACAACCAACTGGTGCTTCTTTTCCAGAGTAATAGTTAGTTAAATAACTAAAGAAAAAGGGATTTATAGAAATATAAGTCCCTTTTTTTTATATTTCTTGATATTTATATATGAATTAAAGGTTTAAGTATTTTAATAGGAGAATATAAATGGCTGAATTATTAGAACCACAAGATATTATGTTTACACCCTTTGAGCCAAAGCTCAAAAACAGATTTATTATGCAAATTGATGGAATCAATGCTTATTTGATTAAGACAATGAATCGTCCACAAATTGATTCCGATGAAGTGATTTTGGAACATATGAATGTAACAAGATATGTTAAAGGTAAGTCAAGATGGCAACCATTGGAAATTACTTTATATGACCCAATTGTACCAAGTGCATCACAACAAGTAATTGAGTGGATTAGATTACACCACGAATCAGTAACTGGTAGAGATGGGTATTCAGATTTTTACAAGAAAAATATTACATTTAATGTTTTAGACCCAGTTGGAGCTGTAGTTGAAGAATGGGAACTAAAAGGTGCATTTATTCAAAGTGCTAATTTTGGTGACTTAGCATTTGATTCATCAGACCCAGTTGAAATCAGTCTAACATTAAGATATGATTACGCAATCCTTAAATTCTAATAAAATACTTAAAATGAACTAATGGAAAAACCCTTGAATAAAAATCGAGGGTTTTTTTATTTTATATATATTTATATATGGAGATGTTATTATGAAAACAACATTTGACGAAATAATAGAAATAGTTTTAGAACATGAAGGTGGTTATGTGAATGACCCTGATGATGCTGGAGGTGAAACCAAATATGGAATCGCTAAAAGATGGTATCCTGATGTGGACATTAAAAATCTTACCAAAGAACAAGCTAAAAAAATATATCATACAGACTATTGGAGACGAGGTAAGTGTGATGAANTTCCCCCACAATTAAGACATATTTATTTTGATATGTGTGTTAATTTTGGTAGAAGAGGTGCTGTTAAGGTTTTACAACAAGCTGCTAATTCTAAAAACAGAAATAAAATAGAAGTAGATGGTGGTATAGGTCCAAATACTTTAAACGCTATTCAAAACATTTCATTGGATAGAGTGAGAGCATATAGAGTTTTAAGATTCGCAAACATAGTTATAAATAAACCAAACCAAGAAAAGTTTTGGATGGGTTGGTTTAGACGAGCATTGGAGGTATAAAATGGCAGAAAATAAATTCCCAAGTGAAATAATTGATTTACCGAGTGGGGGTAGGTTATATCCTGAAGGACATCCATTGAAAGATGGAAAAGTTGAAATAAAATACATGACAGCTAAAGAAGAAGATATATTGACATCACAGAATTTAATTCAAAAAGGTGTTGTGATTGATAGATTATTGGATTCATTAATATTAACTGAAGGTGTTAAAACTGATGATATGATATTAGGTGACAAAAACGCTGTTATGGTNGCAGCTAGAATACTAGCTTATGGTCCTGAATATGAGTGTCAAGTGACAAATCCAAATACTGGAGAATTAATAAACCATACATTTAATTTAGCAGATTGTCCATTTAAAAAATCATCAAAAAATGTAAAAGAAAATTTGTTTGATTTAACTCTTCCTATATCAAAAAGTAAAATTAAATTTAGTATTCTTACAGGTAAGGAAGAAAAATTAATTGAAGAGGATTTAAAAGCTTCTAAAAAATTAGGTTCAGTATTACCTGAGTTAACTACAAGATTAAGATATTTAATAAAAGAAGTGGATGGTGATAACTCTCAATCAGCAATCAACAATACAGCTGTAAATATGTTAGCTAGAGATTCAATGGTTTTAAGAGAAGAATTAAAAAAGGTTTCACCAGATATAGATTTAACTCAAGAAATAGAAATAGAAGGAGAAACCGTCAAGGTAGNTATACCNATGACGGTNNNNTTTTTTTGGCCTNANNCCGNNANATAAACCANANATNCACGAANAGATATTTCAATTAATGTACTATGGAAAAGGTTTTACACACTCTGATGTATATGACATGCCTGTATATTTAAGAAATTTCTANTATAANNAATTAGTCAGATACTCGTAAAAAAGAAAACGATGAAATAAAAAAANNNAATCAAAGAAATAAATCAACAATNCTCAAGACCNGCNATNAATCCAAGATTTAAAAGNTAATTTTTAACAAATTTGATATTTATATATGAATAGATACATCTAATTAGGAGAGCATTGTGTCAAAGAAAAAATCATACATGGATAAATCAAATCTTATCAAAGAGGGATTTTTTGATAAATTAAAATCATTTCTCACATCAAGACCTAAACTTCAAGGTAAGGATAAAATAAGTTATTTAAACAAAATTAAACTTGCCCTTAAAGTTTCTAATCTGAATAAAGCCATAGATAATTTTGAAAAAGTAAGTAGAAAACACTTAGGGGATGACTATCCAGAACATATAAAATTAGGAAGATTTGAACCAAAGGACTTTTTAAAGTAGGGGATTGTTATGGCAAATGGTGGAAGAAAATATGTATCCAAAGAAGAACTTTCGATAATTGAGTCTATCAAGCATGAAAAAAAACAAATACTCGACTTAGAAAGAAAAGAATTACAAAATATAAAAGCTTTAAAACAGGCATATGCAGACACTGGAGATGAATCTTTAAAACTTACTGCTGCAATGAAGCAAAGATTAAATGAACATGAACGTGAAAATTTTCTTAGATTACAAGGTACTTCTTTAGAAAAAAAATTAACAAAACAATCTTTATCCACAAACAAACTAAAAAAAGAAGCTGGTAAATCTGCATCAATTCAATTAGCAAATCTTAAAAAATCTTTTAAAACAACTAATATGACGGAGGATTCATTTCAGTCTCAAGCTTCTATTATTGAACAAATAGCAGCTGGAAGTGCTACAATTGAAGAAATTCAAGAAACTATTAATGATTTAGGTGATGATGCTGCTGAGGGAATGAAAGAATATCTTGAATCTCAAAAAGAATCACTTGAAACACAAAAATTTGCAAAAGACGCAATGTCTGAATTTGATGGTATTGTAGGTGGTTTAGGTGGAAAAATAAAAAAATTCATCACTAATCCAATAACCATAGCTACAGCTGCATTGTTAACATTCAATGCTACTCAAGAGTCAATTGGTAAACAATTTGGTGCAATTGGTGTAATGGAATTTAGGAATGAATTAGCTGGAGCAAATGCACAATTCACACAACTTGGATTAGGTGCTGGTGAGGCTCAATCCACTATATCGAATTTAGCAAATGAATTTGGAATAAGTGTTAGTGAATCAAAACAATTATCAGAAAATATATCAAGATTGGCAGTATCATCGGGTGCTAGTTTAGATGATACAACTAAATTAGTTGGTTTATTCACACAGACAAAAGGATTAACTGGTGACCAAGCAGCTAATTTATTACAATCAACCCAATTTTTAGCGAATGCAAATAATGTTGCACCTGATAAAATATTGGGTGATGTTGCACAATCAACTGAATTTTTTGCAAAATTTGCAGATGAGGGTGGTGAAAACATTTTAAGAGCTGCGGTTCAAGCTAGAAAATTAGGAATAAATTTACAATCAGTTGAAAAAATAACAACTGGATTATTAGATTTTCAAACATCTTTAAATGCAGAGAATGAAGCGTCAGTATTAATTGGTAGAAGATTAAATTTTCAAAAAGCAAGAGAATTAGCATTAGCAAATGATGTAGAGGGAGCCACAAGAGCAGTGGTTGAACAATTAGGAAGTGCTGAAGAATTTAATAGATTGAATGCAATACAAAGAAAAGCTTTAGCGGACGCAGCTGGAGTTGAAGTTAGTGAATTATCAAAAATTGTAAATAAAGAAAAGGAGGCATTAACACTTCAAGGTGCATTATCCAAACAAGAAATTAAACCAATACCAGAAGAAGTATTAACACAAACCGCACAATTAATTGGAAGTTTACAATCAATTGGTATCACGTTAGCGGAAGTTTTAGGCCCACCATTGAATTTAGTTGTGGGTGCGTTTGCATTTTTGGGTGAAGGATTGAATTTTGTAAATAGTCTTATTCAAGATAACATTGGACTTACTATGGGTTTAGCGGGAGCACTTGGTGTGTATCTGGCTGTGAAGAAAAAAGATGCATTAGCGAGTAAGAAAAAAGCTTTAGCGGAGGCTGCAGCCAAAGCTTTTAAAGGTGGGATTGGTGGCCCAGCAGGGATAGCGTTAAGTATAGTTGGTTTGTTAGCTGCGGCTGCAGCTATAAGTCGTGTAACCGAAATGGACGATGGATTTATTGGTCCAGAAGGTAAAACACTGGTTAGTGGGCCAAAAGGTTCAGTACAATTAAATCCACAGGACTCAATGATTGTTGGAACAAATTTATTTGGTGGAGGTGGAGCTGGTGGACAAGCTGCGAATGTTGAACAAGCTAGAGCTATGGCTAAACAAAGTGAAATTCAGAATAGAACACTTGCAGTTCTCGAAGGTGCTTTTGGTGATGGTGGTAGAGGTTTAGCTAAAAAGTTAGCTTCTGGTGTAAATGACGGAATAGCTAAAGGTTAGGAGATGTGAAATGGGTTTAGAAAATTTAAAAAGTGTGTTTCAAGAGGAATTAAATAATAGTATTGAGGAATTTTCATCAAATGTAATAACTAATGTTGATGGAACAAACTTTTTCAATACACCACCTCAACCAACAATTCATATTGCAACCAATCCAACGGATTTCTCAACTGCGGTTGGAAATAATGAATTACCATTTACACCATTAAGTCAATTAGGACAATCAGCCCTTGATGGTTTAAGTTGGAGAACACTATATGACCCAAATCATAGACCTAAAAATGAACCAAACCATAAAGGATTAACACCAATTAGTTATGGTGTTAATGTCAATAGAGATAATTTAAATATAAGAAACGCAGAAGATGGAAGATTTGGATTTGCTGGTTCATTTAGAACATCAGTTATAAGTGCAGTTGGTAAGTTTTTAGGACAAGGCCCAACACAAAGTTTTGATACAACAGAATTATTAAAAGACACAGGTAAAGAACCTTATATTGTAAGTCCCATACCTAAATCACCATCAGATTTGTTTAGTGGAAGAACTGTAAATTCAAATTTTTTAGATAGAGGTTTACCAATTGAAAGAAGTATTACTGATGGTGTAAGAGTTGCTAAATTTTTAACTTCACCAGCTGGTGTATTGTTTATAGGAAAACAAAATTTATTAGGATTACAACAAATTCCATTTACACAAGATTTAAATAGAACACAATTAGATAATGCTGGATATAAAGATTTTGGTGCTAAGTTTAATTTAGTTTACAAACCATTTTATAATCCATTATCAAGCTTGATAGCTACTGTTGGTAGAGCTGGAGGAGGCCCTGCAGGTTTAATAGATAAAACTGAACCTGGTCTTGCTGGACTACTGGGTAACGTACCTGGATTAGACACATTAGGTATTACTGATGCTTTAGATTCTCCATATCCAAAGTTTCAAAATGAATATTATCCTAAAAAATCACAATTAGTTCAAATTCTCACAGCTGGTGATATAGTTGATGGGAGAGCACCAAAAAGTCTATTTAGAACAAATATTGGTGAAAACAAATTTGGAGATGATGAATCAGGTTTATTTTCAAACAAACCTTATCCTAAAGATTTAGGTTTAAAATCATTAAACGATACATTTAGACCAGTTAATGATGGTTCTGCATCAGGCTTTGGTAGTGATAAACATACGTTGTTAGAGTTTGGTGTACGAGAAGAAAAAGAAGTAAATGATAGACCACAATATAAAGATAAAATAGAAGAGGCTCATCCTAATTCATCAACGGATGGAACAATTGAAGGTTCTGAAAATGGAATGCCATTTTACTTTAAAGATATGAGAGACGGAGCCTTTGTATTTTTTAGAGCTTATTTAGAGGGACTAACAGAAAACATTTCACCAAGTTATAATTCAACACAATATGTTGGTAGAAGTGAACCTGTTTATACTTATAGTCAATCTGAAAGAGAAATTTCAATGACATTAAAATTATTTGCTCAAACAAAAGCTGAATTATTAATGATTTATCAAAAAATGGATAGATTGACATCAATGTGTTATCCTGAATATTTTAAAGATGTTGAATCAAATTCAGATGGAAAATTGGTTAGTTATGGAAACAGAATGAAACCACCATTAACAAAATTAAGATTGGGTGAATTATTCGGAACATCTAATAATGAATTAATGGGATATATAAAATCATTATCTTATTCAGTAGACCAAGCTTCACCATTCGAAACTGAAGTTGGTAAAAGAGTTCCAAAGTTTATTACAGCGACTATTGGTTATCAAGTAATACATGCAGAAGCTCCAAATCTTGAAACTAAATTTTATGGGATAAATTATGAGTAGATATAAATATACAGAAAAAAATACTAAAAACAAAAAAAAGTATTACCAAACAACTATTTATAAAGAAGTTGAAGAAAAAAATAGTGATAATTATTTTATAGCAACAGAAGGTGATAGATGTGATAATTTAGCTAATAGGTTTTACGGTGATTCATCATTGTGGTGGTTCATAGCACGAGTTAATAATTTAACTACAAACAACATACCAGCGGGAACATCGTTAAGAATACCAGCATCAACTCAAGATGCAGAAGGTTACTAATAATGGCAACGATTAATAAGAGAGTTTTTGGAACACCCATTACAGGTGTTGTCAGAGATAAATTAGAAGCTAGACAGGGTGAAACTAAAAATTTACAAGCAGGTGAGTCTTTAGAGGGTAGAAACATAGCGAGGTCTAATTATGACTATGCTAGTAAACTACCATTTGTTCGTATGTGGACATCTGTAAAAATAATTGAATCAGCTGACATAGAAATACTTGAAGAAATACCCGCTTCGAAGGTTAAAGACCCAAGCCCTAAATCAATTGAAAAATTAAAAAAACAAAAAGCAGATAAATTTGGAACAGTTCAAAGCAAAGTTTCAATTGAAGAAATAAAAGATAGAAACGGTAAACCAATAAAATACATTATTAGAGGTGCTAACAGAGACCAAATGAATTATACTCGTAAAACGTATGAAATTGGTAATCATAATTATTTAAAAAACTATGGTGAGGTAAATCCAAATAATCCTGTTGTTATAGGAACCGCCACTTCTGATACCGATAACACACAGATTGGTGAGGAAGTAACATTGGAAGCTTTTCCAAATGAATTAGAAAAAAATCCACTTATGAAACCACAATCCGGCATTACATCTATTTCATCGGAAACTGAGGGTGGTATGGGTTTAATCAAAAAAACCACTGTTAATTTTATAGTACATAATTTTCGTGATTTTGATAAAATTTTTTCAAAATACTTTTTATCACCTGGTGCACAAATATTTGTAGACTTTGGTTTTGCAAATATACCTAATTTATATAGACCTTCAGATTTAATTCAATATTCTGAACAACAATCAGAAGGTTTACAAGGATTTTTATATGATGAAAAAACTGGATTTATAACTCAAAATCAAGGTGATGTTGAAGTATTACAAGGTATTGTGGTTGATTATAATTCTAAAATAAGACCAGATGGTGGAGTGGATTGTTCAGTTACTTTAACATCAAAAAATAGTGCTTTATTAAGTTTTTCAACTGATGAAAATATTGTGATGAGAGTTAAGTCTATTTTAACAAGAGGTATTTTATACTTAGGGTTAAGAGCAGTGGTTACTTCAGGAGATGTAGAAGATAAAGATGGAGACTTAAAACAATTAATGTCAACACCAAATTCTAACTCAACTGCAGACACGATTGAAACCTATAACAAAAATTTACAACTTTTAGCAAAACAAGAATTATCTGGTAGAAGTGGTCCTGAAGGTAATGCGATTAGAACAGGTGTTTTTGTAGAAAATCTAAATGCAGATAATACTTATATAGCTTGGGGTTTATTTGAAGATTTAATAATTAATTCACAATTTGGTTTTGGAAAAGATAATGATGATATAGTCGATGGTAAAAATCTACAAGTCAAAATGAACTCATCAAATTCATATACACGTTGGACAAATCTAAATAAATCAAAACAACATGTATTACAACAAGTACCTGAAGATTCACCATTTTTTATGTATCCTGCAGTTTGGGCTCCAACAATACATTCATATTCTTTTCAAAAGAAAAAATTACCTGAAATTATTGAACTTGACACGGATGGAAATGTGGTTTCTAGACGAACTTATTATGATGATTCAACTGGAGATAAATTAACACCTGAAGAAGATAAAGAATTAGGGAGAATACCAATTAGAGAAGTTTTTATAAACGTAGACATGATTGTAAAAGCTTTTGAAGCTAATTCAGATGTAAAAAAAGTAATACAAGAAATATTAGATGAATTAAATAAAGAAGCTGATGGACTATTTGATTGGAGAATGAAAGAGGGTGAAACAGATGCAGAAATAGAAATCATAGATGCGAATTACACAATTTCAACAGAAAATCAAAAGTTAAAAATAGAAGAAGAACCATTTTTTACATTTAATATTCAGTCACCAAATTCAATGGTTAAGGATTATAATTTAGAATTTAAACTACCAAGTGGTAATGTTGGTAACATGTATGCAATACAAGGTTTAGGGGTTGGTGATACTTTGTTCTCAACAAATCCAGACGTTCAAGAAGCTGTCGCAGCTGGTTGTCTTGACAAAGATTTATTAAAAATAATTTATGAACCTGACATGGGTAATTATAGAGCAAAACAATTATTAGATGAACCTAAAGTTGACTCTGAAACTTTTAATGTGTTTCGAGAAGTTGATAATTTATTTGATACCAATGTTTACAAAATTAAAACCACCTCAAGACCAAGTTTAGTTACAAAACCACTTACTAACAAATCCGCTGTCACTAGAAAAAAAGAAAATCAACCTACATTATCAGGTGATGAAATAATAAAAAATAGTGATGAAAGTCTTGAAGCTTCAGGTTTTAAAGTTGCAAAAACTTTTAAAGAATATTTCAAATATAGAATTAGTTCAAAAATTCAAACAGAAATACCAAATTTACTACCATATAATTTAAGTTTAACTATCGCAGGTATAGCATCACTACAAGTTGGTGATACGTTTAAAGTTGATTATTTACCACAACGATACATTGAAAATAGTTATTTACAAATAACTAAAGTATCTCATGACATAGGACCAGGTGGATGGTTTACTACATTGGATACTCAGTTTAGATTACTACCAAACTTAACTGATAATATTTATAGTAAAACCACCACAGACAAAGTAAGACTATCACCATCAGCATTAATGAATGTTGGTTTTGAAGACCAAATTGAAGCTGATGCTGGATTTTGGAGCTATGGTAATGACGTAAAAATTGCAGATTTGGCTCCTTATATGACTGATATAAAAATTTTATATAATGAAAAATGGGCTTATGATTATGAATTGTATTTTAGAGTAAATAAAGGTCTATCAGGTGAGATTAAAGATGAGTCTGGTATTATTAAAAATGCAAGAGGTAATTTTTATGCAGAGTGGAATAGTTCAGCTAAAAGAAACTCAGCATTAAGAACAGGTGGAACTAAATTTTATGATGGTTATGGGAGAGGATTGGGACACTCATATCACTATGAAGATATTCCAATTGGTAATGATAGATATGTATATAGAGTTTGGCCTCCTGATTTTAAAATAATTCCTGGTTTTTATTATATAATGTTTGTATGGGGTGATAAAATAGCAATAATGCAATGGACTACTAGTCCTCAACACCCAGCTCCATATTACAAACAAATAAGAGGGTTTTTCCAAAAGTATGTTGGGAAACAATATTAAAAAAAAGCTTGTTTTTTTCCTAAAGATGTTATATATTGTAGTANGTATGTATTGTGTTATNCCNATATTTAAAGAACCNTTCTTACATCCATTACACGAAAACAATGGATTATCAGCCCTATGGGTTAAACCCAAAGACGATAAATCATTCTTCATAATACAAAAACATCCTGATTCGGATAAAGTATTAGAAGATTTTAAATGGTTGAATGAACATACAATCCTCACACCTGATAAAAAAATATTAAATCATTTCTATGAATTTGACAATGTTACAGATATTAATTACTTGTATTGGGATGATATAGGTAAACCATTTGAAAAACATATAACGAATAATGCAATAGATTTCTTGAGTAATAAGTTCTACAATGTAAAAAAACTTAACGAAATCATACCATTATCGAAACATAATGAGTATTGTAATGATATTGTGAAATCAATGGATAACTTAATCTTTGATTCAAATGATGAATATATGAATGATGTTGTTAAGGCATTTACATCAATTGAACGAAATGGTATCAAGGTATCCAATGATATATGTGATATATTTGATA
>FUFK010017721.1_pt1 | contig 15089 bp, 10 predicted proteins | sample 1021851 | NCBI WGS metagenome assembly FUFK01 (sample SAMEA51879418, study PRJEB19060) | metagenome | reverse complement strand
ACCAACCATACCAACAAAGGCTATTTATTTTGTGATACTAGTCTCTTTGAGCTGATGGTTTATGCCAATTGGTATTATGGCGACTGCCCGACAGAGCTGACGCAAGCCGCCTTAGCTCATCATTACGATTTAATACTATTAACAGAAGTAGACACGCCTTGGGTCGCTGATGATTTGCGTGATGCGCCGCATGAGCGTGATGAGATTAGCCGCTACTTTGCAGATCAGCTTAGTATTCATCACAAGTCATTTAGACGTATTGGTGGTGGTAGACAGACTCGTGTTATGCAGGTAGCAGAGTGGTTAAACAATTTTTATTGTGTGTAAAATTTTGCTTAGGCTATTTTAATAAAAANAATGACTGGTATGGCTTATCTGACAATCTGGCTATTGAGCGCTTTTGCCCAGTTTTTGCAGTTATTCTGACAGCGCGAGCATATTTGATTAGGGGTTGTGATATGCTCGATATAACCGCAGTACATGCAAGCATAATGCACGCCTGACTCTACCTGCTCCACTGGCTGATACTGCTTAGGAAAAAGCGGCATACCGTAGCCTGTTTGCTCAGGTGGGTATAATAAGACGCTAAAATTGCCATCGGTTTCTAGCAGGCCGGTACGCACTTGCCCTAGATGCTCCACGCCCTGCTGACGCATCTCAGCAAAAAACTCATCGTGCGACATCTTGCCTTTTTTGATTTTGTCGAGCACCAGCATCCCATCTTCTACGATATACAGCGATCTTCCTTCTAGCAAATTTTCAAACGGCTGAAACTTCATCATCGCCCACGTACACAAGCGATACAGCAAGATGACGGTACTCATAATCAGCACCGCTTGGATGATCGGTAAATCCTCAGTAAACATCGGGTCGCCAGCGATAGAGCCTAATGACAAAATGATAGTCAGCTCAAATATAGATAACTGACGGACGCCGCGCTTACCCGTAAAGCGCAAGAACATAATAATCAGTACAAACATCACAGTCACACGTACCAATATCTCTAGGACAAATGCCCACGTGGTATCATAAATAAAAATACTCGCCCAATCCATAAATGGTTCCTTGTTGATATTACTATTGATTTACCGCTTGCCGGTATTAGTAACTTAAACACAGTCCCTACCGGCTCAAACTTTAAGCTGAGTATGCAAAGCAACTGGCATGCACCNAACTTTATAGGTAAAGCTTTGCCGAATACTAAAGACTTTAGTGCTGAGGGATTTACTGCTAACTGGCAGAACCAGTACCTGACTGTGGCTAATAATCAATATTTATCGCAGTGCTTGAGCACGGCAAATAATAGCTGCATCGTTGATAGCAGAGCGCGCTTAGACAGTGGCAATCATGCTGATTATGAGGCGGCAGCAGTCGTCGNACAAGAAGCTGCCGGTAGCATAGGTAGCACCAATCACGGCAACCTAAATAGCGTGCGTCTTAATAGCTTTGGGGTCAGTTTCGCAGAACCTAACGATGTTTATTTGCAAACAGAACGTACCATGAAATACGCTCTACTATTAATTTTGATCTCATTTGGCACTTTCTTTTTATTTGAAGTGATTAAATCGAGTCGCATCCATCCGATTCAGTATTTGTTAGTAGGCTGCGCGCTATTGACCTTTTACGTTTTATNATTACCATTAGCTGAGCAAATCGCTTTTTGGCAAGCTTATGCTATTGCNGGNAGTAGCTGCGTTGGGCTGATCGGTTGGTACACTTATTATGTGCTCGGCGGCGTCANGCGAGCGGTNATNTTTACCGCTATCTTAGCCGGTCTCTACGCCGCCTTTTATGGCATTNTCACCACTGAAGATCTAAATTTACTGTTAGGTGCGGTATTCTGCTTTATACTACTTGCCTGCGTCATGATAATGACCCGTAAAATTGACTGGTATAAGATCGCTTGACTTAACACTAAAGAGACCTCAATGATAAAAAAAATTGAATTTTATTTAGAAAAGACCATCTTCAATAGTCGTTGGATATTGACACCGTTTTATTTAGGCTTAGTAATAGGTATCTTTTTGCTATTTATTAAGTTCGTACAAAAGCTAGTAGGAATGATGACTTATGTAGTAGACGCCCCAGTATCTGATGTTATTGTAGATATCTTGGTACTAGTTGATATTTCCTTGGTAGCTAGTTTATTGCTCATTATTATCTTTAGCGGCTATGAGATTTTTGTCTCCAAAATCGATACGGGCACAAGCGACGATCGTCCAAGCTGGATGGGAAAAGTGGACTTTTCAGGCCTAAAGCTAAAAGTAATAGGCGCGATAGTTGCTATCTCAGCCATTGATCTTCTCAAGTCGTTTATGGATATATCTAGCAAGATGAGTGATCTCGATGCTGATAAGCTCATGTGGAAAGTGATTATTCACATGGCTTTTGTACTCTCAGGTTTATTGTTTGCATTCATGGATAAAATCGTAGGCGACACCAAAAAGCATTAATCAATGCCATTACTTATAGGGCGTGTTGAACATTCACAAATAGGCACTGCTGATTGCTAAAATTGTTCCAGACAAGGCGCAAAGCGACGATAATGCAGATGCCTTAGCTAGATTTGCAACGCAGTATGGCGCAATTTTAGCATCAGCCCCAACGATAAAAGCAGGGGACAGGACTCTTTTTTGCCGCTTCATTGGTAAAAATAGACGCTTAGAGCGACTAAGCTTACTATTTTTACCTTCGAATCGTCTAAAAAACAGTCTCTGTCAGTGCCATGGTTGAATGTTCAACACGCCCTAATACTCTAATTCTAAAGGGTTCTCTTGACAGCTACTTTCTATACTATTATTGCCCTTGTAGCTTTCGCTACCAATTCTCTACTATGCCGAATGGCATTGATGGAAGGGGCTATCGATCCTTGGAACTTTACGATTTTNCGNCTACTGAGCGGCGCTATTTGTTTAGGNATTATCATAATCTTTCATACNCATCGTCTAAAACATCAGACACAAACCGCGACTTCTTTTAACAGCGACTTTAACACTGACAATAATAACGCTGCTGTTGCTGCTATTTTAGCAGATAAAGGCAGCTGGCTTAGTAGTATCAGTTTAGTGGTCTACGCGCTTTGTTTTTCGCTTGCTTATGTGGATCTAGATACCGGCACTGGGGCGCTCATATTATTTGCTGCTGTGCAACTGACGATGATAGGTTGGGGTATTTACCAAAAGGAGCAACTAACTGTACTGCAGTGGCTCGCGCTAGCTTTCGCGCTGATTGGCTTTGTCTATTTGATGCTCCCTTCAGCAGCCATACCTTCTTTTACAGGCGCTCTGACTATGGCACTTAGCGGTATAGCTTGGGCCATCTATAGTATACGCGGCAAAGCTTGTCTCTCGCCGCTACGAGCTACGGGGTTTAATTTTATCAGAAGCCTAGTCGCTATCCCTTTTTTGTTGATAGTCGCTATCAGCCATTGGGTTGGGATAAGTATGCAAGGCGTGGTGCTAGCAGTAATATCAGGCGCGATTACTTCTGGCCTCGGCTACTGTATGTGGTATGTGGCTATGCCCTTGTTAAAAAATACTCAAGCGGCAGTGGTGCAGCTTTGTGTACCGATAATTGCAGCACTAGNAGGNGTTTTGTTTTTGTCAGANANTCTGAGNTTACGNTTTATTATCGCAAGTATCGTTATTCTAGGAGCAGTATTAGTATTCGTGCTTAATAAAAAGCCTAATAACCATAAAGATTCTGCTGTCATTGTAGAGTCATAATCGGAGCCTAATTATCCAAGCCTGGCTCGTTTAAAATTTAAACTTATACACTTTGAAATACGATGGTTACGAGACAGGTATCAAATGATAACTAGTATAGTTTTATTAAAGTGTAGGATACTCGTTGGCATTTAAACACTTCATTCTTAGATTTTCTGAGGACAATTATGAAAAAATTACTAGTATTAACGCCAGCGGTTTTAGCTTTAGCTGCTTGTGCCAATAATCCATTCGTGGGAAGCGATCAGACAGGTGCTACAAACCAAGTCGTCAACTCTTATACTTGTGAAGGCAATGGTAAAGTTACCGCTGCCTATGCTGCAGATGGTAGCGCTGCTAACTTAAACATTACTATGCCAAAATTCGGTATTAGCAATCAAAAAGTTATCATGACGCAAGCGGTATCTGGTTCTGGCACGCGCTATGTTAATAATGACAATCCTAAGATGAACCTACAGTGGCAGACAAAAGCAGACTACGGTGTCATCAGCGCAAAGCTCGCTAATGGTAAGGAATATAGCGTAAACTGCACGATGTAATCGTAAAGACTCTGTTCAAAAATAAAAAAGGTGATAGATACTAAATCTATCACCTTTTTTGGCAGAAATATTTACTAAATAATCAGTTGACTATGACATCCCTTAAGACTGTTTTTTCTCTACCTATAAATGGAGATGATAGCATCCCAACTATTGACTCCAAACTCATAATCAGCAAGATCAGCGACTTGAGTGCGGATAGTAACGCCTTTGTCAGTGGCTAATTGCTGCGCTTTGTGTAACCCAACTTCAGATAAGTCCATGGCGGTCACTTTATAACCTTGCTCGGCTAAGAAAACAGCGTTCCTGCCCTCGCCTTCTGCTAGGCATAAGACACGCCCGCCTGCAGGTATCCGCTTGTATTCTTCCTTTAAAAAATCGTTAGGCTCAGTGCCATAAGCAAAGCCCGGTTCGCTGTAGCGTTCATCCCACATATTATTATCCTTGTTTAGCAAACTTATAAGTAAGAACTTTAATCAGAGCAACATGTCAAGTTTTGGAGTGAGCAGTACAATTTTTTTACGNGTCCAAAAAAATCTATTTAAATCTCGCTTAAACAAAAGCTTCCTTGCGACGCTATGAGCTAGGAAATAATAAAGGTTTGGGGGACCTTTATCCTAGCGCAAGAGAAAATCTATGATTTTCTGGCGACATGCAATTTTTTAACGCGTCCAAAAAATTCCCTTTAAGGAATTTTTACTTGCGACGCTAAAATTAGCATGTAATTTTTTAACGCGTCTCATCCCAAACCTTTTTAAGGCGCTTTGGTGAGACCGCCATACGCGTTTTCATCGGTTGGGCGAAGAGCTGAATACGGTATTCTTCCACCATCCAGCGGTACTTACTGATAGCAGCGTCGCTCGCACGATTAGCCAGTCGCTCCATATGCACATCGAGCGCATAAACGCCTTCGAGATCCGACTCAAGGTTATGCTCAAGCCGCTCAATTCGCACCTCTAGTGCTTCTAGATAACGCGGATACTGCTGCCAATGACTGTAGTCCATACGATAAACAAAATCCGCTAAGTACAAGTCCGATAGCTGATCCTCGATATCATCGATGGACTCGCCAAACACTTCTTGATCGAGCATCAATAGGCTCTGACGAATACGCTGCCAGCGCGTATAGACTTCTTTTAAGATTTTGATGACGCTTTGTCCTGTCAGTAGGAAGTTACTGACTACAACTTTTTCAGTCTGTTGGTACTCCTCGCTGGTAAAAGGCAGCTCCTCACTCAAGTCAACCGCGATACTATCAGCGCTCTCAGGTAAGTCAGAGCTATGATCGAATAAGACATAGTGCTCCTCTAAAGTGGCATCGAGCGCGGCATCGATAACGATAGTCTTCAGCTTTTCCATATCACCTAAAGGTGCAAAAGCCATTTTGAATATCTTATCGATTTGGCTAGTCAGCTGTTTTTTCTTTGCGCCAAGCCTAGCTTTGATTAAGGTTAATATTCCCGTGCGATGCGCTTCCAAGGCGGCATTGACATCAGTATATTGATGAATCGATACCGCGGTACCTGCTTCGTCGGCGACCAAAGCAGAGAACTGCTTCATCACCACGCCTGCGCTATGGCGGTTTTTGCTAAAGGTAAAGTGCTCAGGGAAACTCGTATGCGCGCCTTGCTGTTCGGTCACCGCTTGACTGGTCTCACTGGCATGACGGATTTGCAACGTTTGCAGATCACGCCCCTTTTCGATAATACGGTTTTTGTCATCGACGACTGATATCTGCGGCTGCAAGTAACGATCGATAGATGAGGGATCAAATTTGTCGGGCGTCACCGAGGTAATACCGCGGCGATTCAGCGCATGGCAAAGCTGCTTAAGCAGACCTTGCTCGCCCTCAGGCTTGAGCTCATCAAACAAACTATCCGCGGTATCTGGAATCGGTACGATTTGACGGCGAATGTCTTTTGGCAAGGATTTGAGCAGTTGCAGTACTAGCTCATAGCGCCAACCCGGTACACCCCATAACAGCTCGATAGCATCAAGCTGCGGTAGTGCAGCAAGTGGCACCCGAATGGTCACCCCATCATCGTCGCTGGCAGGATCAAACACGTAACGCAGTGGCAAGCGCAAATCGCCTAACTGCCAAATCTCAGGGAAGTCACCGGTAGTCGGTGCTTGACTGTTAAGCACATCGTTATCGGTAAAGAATAGATACTTAGGATCGCTTTTTTCCATCTCCGCTCGCCAATCTTCAAAGGCTTTGCGGCTAGCGACGTTCTCAGGAACTTTTTTATCATAAAACTGATACAGTGCCTCTTCATCAACGAGTAAATCGCGGCGCCGCAATTTGTCCTCAATGCGTTCAACATGGGCGATTTTGTCCATATTGTGCTGCAAAAACGGCGCCCCGCGACCGAGATTACCGGTCACTAGACCATCACGAATAAAGATCTCGCGCGACTCAGAGAGGTTGACTTGCTCATAGTTAGTCAGCTGCTTAGAGATGATAATCAGGCCAAACAGACTGATCTGTGCGTAGGCTTTGACGCGTCCGGTCTTCTTTGACCAATGCGGCTCGAAGTAATGATATTTGAGCAAATTACCCGCTTCAGCGATAATCCACTCAGGTTCTATCTTGGCAACGGTACGCATAAANACCTGCGAGGTCTCGACGACCTCAAAAGCCATCACCCAAGGCGGTACTTGTTTAAATACAGTACTAGCGGGAAATATTTTGGCTTTTTGTTGACGCGCGGCCAGATACTCGCCGCGGCTTTCTGTTTTGTGCGCGATGGTCGAGAGCAGGCCTGTCAGTAGCGCCCGATGTAGATTGGCGTACTTAACCGCTTTGATGTCTTCATCTTCAACCAGCGTGGGATCGCCGCTTAGCTTTTTTGGATTGCTTATTTTTTTACTTGTAGTTTTAGCATCGTTACTGTTTTTAGCGTTTTTTTGCTTAGTTTTACTATTACCCTTTACTTCTTTTATATCGGTTAGATTTAAATCAGTGACCATTTGCACCAATTGGCGATGGGTTTGATTCCACTCACGCACGCGCGGGAAGCTAAGATAGTTCTTTTTGGTGAAGTTTTTACGCTGATTGCCAGAGAGTTTGTTACCGTGCTCGTCAGCCTCAAATAGCGCCTTCCAAAGACTCAAGTAAAACAAAAAGTCCGAGTCATCTTGACGAAATTCAGCGTGCTTTTGATCGGCCTGTTGGCGTTTATTCGCAGGACGCTCGCGTGGATCTTGCACTGCTAGAGCCGCAACGATAATCAGCATCTCGCGAATACAATCGTAGTCGCTACCGGCAACCAGCATACGTGCCAGCCTTGGATCGATAGGCATACGCGCCATCTTTTGCCCGATACGAGTCAGACGCAGATGATCCAAAGTTTGTTTGCGTTTGGGTAGGTTAGCTTTGTCATTTTTGGCGGTAATTGCGCCAAGCTCGTCAAGCAATTTATGACCATCAGTCACCAAACGGCTATCGGGCGGCTCGATAAATTCAAAACTCTGGACGCTACCTAAACGCAGGTTTGCCATCTGCAATATAACGGATGCAAGATTGGTTCGCAGTATCTCAGGCTCGGTAAACTCAGGGCGACCGCTAAAGTCCTCCTCAGAATACAGACGAATACAAACGCCCGGTGCGACACGACCACAGCGACCTTTACGCTGATTGGCAGCCGCTTGTGAGATCGCTTCAATCGGCAAACGCTGTACGCGCGAGCGATAAGAGTAGCGTGATATGCGCGCAAAGCCCAAGTCAATCACGTAGCGAATACCGGGTACCGTTAGAGCGGTCTCGGCAACGTTAGTGGCGATGACGATACGGCGTCCGCGGCCAGAGGGCTGAAAGATGCGCTGCTGCTCTTCATAAGTTTGACGTGCAAACAGCGGTAGCACTTCGGTATGCTTAGGTCCATGACGAACCAGTACATCTTGCAGTTCTCGAATCTCAGCTTCGGTTGCGGCAAAGATTAATATATCTGCTTGATCGGCNTGGCCTTTGCTTTGTGCGTCGGTGAAGCACTCATCCACTGCGGCAACGACTGCTCGCGGTAGNTTNTCNTCGAAGTCATCATAGCTGTCGTCATCTGAGCTAGTTACTGGCTCATCAGTNAGCGGACGATAACGNACTTCAACGGGGAAGCTGCGACCCTCNACGTTAAAAATCGGCGCAGGGATTTTTCGTTTGAGCTTGTTATCATAATGACTAAAGTACTCGCTAAAACGCTGGGTNTCGAGTGTCGCTGAGGTAATAATAACTTTGAGATCAGGGCGCTTAGGCAGCAGCTTTTTGAGATANCCCATAATAAAGTCAATATTAAGACTACGCTCATGCGCCTCATCGATAATAATCGTATCGTACTTACTCAAAAACCTGTCATGACCAAGCTCAGCGAGCAAGATACCATCGGTCATCAATTTGACAATCGACTGCGCTGACCCCTGCTCGTTAAAGCGAATCTTAAAGCTAACGGTATTACCCAANTTCTCGCCAAGCTCTTCGGCAATACGGTTAGAGACGCTACGTGCAGCAAGACGACGCGGCTGCGTATGCCCNATNTGCCCTNTTATACCGCGGCCCGCTAGCATCGCAAGCTTTGGTAATTGTGTGGTTTTACCTGAACCGGTCTCCCCTGCGACNATNATNACTTGGTTNTCAATGATGGCTTGCACGATGTCATCAGCGCGCTGACTGACAGGCAAATCTAGGTTTAAGGTGGCTGGCAAATTGTCTGGGATACTATCGATACGCGCTTGCACCGCTTGCTGTGAGCGCGTTTTGATTTTATCGTACTGCGCGCGCTTTTTAGCCAGCTCTTTTTGCGCTTTGTCTTGCTTATCATCAGTATTTGAATTTTTGTTTTTTGATACCGCCGCGCGTGCCAGCTCACGCTCTAACCGGCTTAAGTAGTGGCTATCTTTTGCCAACACAGGTAGTTCTGTAAGGCTATCTTTATCTGCTATTTGAGCTAGATTACGAATCGTATCATTTAGATCTTTTGCTGAGTTATTCTCTGCTAAGTTTGGCGCATCTTTTAAAATATTAGACATATTTGCTTAGGCTATTTATTGTTTATAAGTGCTAAGAGTATGGGGGTATTTTCGGCGGGATTCAAGGTGGTTAAGGTGTTTGCTTGGTAGCTTAAATTAGCTTTTAACCTTTTAGAAAGCTGTTTTAAAAACACTATAAAGATATAGGAGCTGTTGAAATAATCAATCGCTACTGCTATAAATCGTCCGCTGATCTCTAGCTGCCTTTGCAAAGAAGTCTTGCAGCTTTTGTAATGGGACTCTAGGAAAAGGCAGTTGCAAAGAGAGTATCACTCGCTCAAACGCTACCATCTCTTCAGCTAAAGCNTTGGCGATNTNAGGNTCGATCTNTGGGTTGTCATAGAGCGTATCGATNAGCCAAGTTAATTGCGGAAAGTCGGCATTGTTATGAACCTGATACAGCGTAGGTACGAGCTTATCAGAGATTTGGCAGCGTGTTTTTCGAAACAAGCCGTTCTTGTAGTACATATTTAAAGCCATACCAGCCCCTTGCTTTGGTTGCAACACTTATACTNACACTAGATTACCACACCCTNTTCATTATTATCAGTATGTGTCAATTTAGAGCTATCATTAATAGTAAACCTTATTAAATTATTAATTGCTAATAGGCTGATGCGCTAATCAGTCTGCGCTAAAAAATCTTTAACCACAGCGACTGTCGCTTGTGGATCTTCTTCATGCGGTACATGTCCTAAATCCTCAAATACCTTGAGCTGACTATCAATACAGCCAATGAAATGCCTGAGGCCAGAATAGCAAATAATAGAATTTTGACTAAGCGTTTTTGCATTTAATAGATACTCATTAAATTTAGTAGATTAGGCGTCATTTGAGACCGTCATTTGAGACCGTCATTTGAGACAAAGTACCGCTTTGAAAAAAGCTGATTTCAAGCTTATAAATACAAAAAAGCCAGAGCATATTTACTAAGTAGATTAGGGCGTGTTGAACATTCGACCATGGCAGTGCCTATTTGCGAATGTTCAACACGCCCTAGTAAACATACTCTGACTATATCAAATTATAGCGCTATGCCAAACCCTATCTCTAAAGTCGCCTTTTAAGCGCTAAGCTTTTTATATCGACTTACCCCAGCAATGATAGTCTCATCAATCACTCGGTCATCGCCTAGCATCATCAAGACAAATAACTGCTCCTCAAGAGTTTTCGTCTGACTCATGCGGCGCTCTAATAACGCTGTGCCTGCTAAGTCAATCACCACNAAATCGGCTTCTTTATTCGGCATAAAGTTACCAATTTTATCGTCTAGTACTAGTGACTGCGCGTTACCTAAAGTAATCTGATACAAGCCTTGATGCGCGGATAGCGGATTGCTCTGGAGTTGCTGGACTTTATAGGCTTCATTTAACGTCGTCAGCATTGANAGACTGGTGCCCGCGCCGACGTCGGTGGCAATACTGACTCCGGTGTAGCTCAACGTCTTTGGCAAATCAAATAGCCCGCTACCTAAAAACAAATTGGACGTTGGGCAGTGAGCGATCTGNGTGCCAGTATCGCGCAGCACTTCGTACTCNGATGTCTCAAGATAGATACCGTGTGCCAGCGTCGTATAGCGGCCNAATAGGGACATATCCGCATAGACATCGAGGTAGCCCTTGTGATTGGGATACAGCTCACGGACAAAAGCGACTTCATCACGGTTTTCGGCTAGGTGGGTTTGTAAGTACACGTCATCATAGCTGGCGTAAAGCTCACCTGCCATTTGCAGCTGTCTAGGCGTTGAGGTAATCGCAAACCTTGGAGTAATAGCGACATGCTGACGACCACGATTATGCCACTTATCGATGATATCTTGGCTATTGCGGATACCCTGCTCTGTAGATACACACAGATGCTCAGGCGCATTGGTGTCCATCAGTACGTTACCCGTAATCATCCGTGTCTTAAGTTTTTCGCTCTCTAAAAAGAACGCCTCAACAGACTCAGGGTGGCTTGTGGCAAATACTAGCGCGGTCGTCGTACCATTAGCAAAAAGCTGATTTAAAAAAAACTGTGCCGTATCATGTGCAACTTTTGGATCACCGAAATTTGCTTCGGTGACAAACGTATAGTTATTGAGCCAATCAAGCAACTGTTCACCGTAAGACGCAATCATGTCTATCTGCGGATAATGCACGTGAGTGTCGATAANACCTGGCATGATTAGCTTATCTTGATAATCATGGATTTTTACGGGTTCCTGACCTTCTTGATCATTAGCGTAANTCGATAAAATAGCGTGTTTATGACCGTAATCAACCACGAGACCCGTGNCGTCATCGACGACTAATGCACCCTTGGCGATATATTCAGGATAGACGGTTACGCCAGCCACTACCGGTAATAGCGTTATGTTTTTTTGGACAACTGTAGTCTCGAGATCATCCGAGCTTTCAGAATTAGTGCGTGCTATTCTTTCGTCATAATCATCTTGGGTCAGGTAATGTAATAATTGCGCTTGATAAATATGGATAGTCATAAAAAAGTCTCACCNCTCTATTCATAGCACTGATGTCCATAGGCTATGATCGGTATAAAAAAGGATTAAAGTCGTTTAAAAAGTTACTTTTTATGGCTATGTTGCACTCTTAATTGGCACTTACAGATAGCTCAGTAGTGATAGATTGTAAAGTTAAACAGCCGGGAGTGGTATATGGATTGCTCACGCTTGATGATACTGCTGCATAATTTGTGCAGCGATAGATACCGCCACTGCCATCGGCTCTTTACCNCCTATAGGCAAGCCTATGGGCATAGTGATTCTCTTAACNAATGACTCACTATAGCCGCGCTGTAGCAAGCGATCACAAAAGCGCTTAGCCTTAGTCGCAGAACTGATACAGCCAATATAAGGAGACGATCCTTTGATAGAGTTATCTACGAGCTCAGTATTATTTTTATCAAGCATTGAGCTATCTTCAAAGGTTCTCTCGTCGTCCGCTTTGAGNACGTCTAATGCTGCACGCACTAACTCAAAATCAAGATTATGATCATGGGTCATAACCAGCATAAAGCGTTTACCGCCTTGCTCTATAAAAGGGCGAACAAAATCCACAGGCTCGTCATCGATATGTACGCGAATGTGCTTTGGCAAGCGATAAGTAGGCTCATCTACANTCTGTGTACTCTTAATCGTAGACTCANCCGATAGATACTGATCGAACCTCTCAGCTCGGCTATCCACCCAATCTACCTGACAAGGCANCTCTGCTAATATCGTCATCAAAGCCGCTGCCACATGACCGCCGCCAAATACTAGTATCGACAAAGGCNGCGTGATATTAAAGCACTCAAACATAACAGTCACACTACCACCGCAGCATTGGGCCAGCTTAGCGCCTAATGGATAGTGTTTAGTGTAGACCGCATCACGGCGCGCAATTTTTGCCTTCTCAGAGCGCGCTTTTTGTNANTTTTTGGCGGTTGTGGCCACATCGGTTTCAAGCTCGCCAGTGAGCAGCTGTCNTGCGGTGCTGATGACATCATGCTCAAGGCCGCCGCCGCCTAACGTATCGCTAAAATCATCGCCGGTCACAACCATCTTCGCCTGCAGCGCCCTTGGCGCTGAACCGTTGACAGCAACGACAGTCGCCAATACATGCGCAGCCCCCTGCTGCTGATAGCGCGCTAGAGCCTCGTACCAACGTTCAGGCGGCATGGCCGATACAGATAAATTACTCACTGTGGGCCGGACCCCTAGCGACTGAGACATTAGGATCTTTTATTGCCTCAGGCTGCTCGTCATCGTGCTCGCCTGCCGATTTAGGGGGACTGGTGTCCTCAGCGTGTGGCACTGGCTGCGCTTTATCTTTATTATCCATCTTCACTTTGCCATCGGCGCTGAACTGCTCTTTGACTTCTGGGTGACTATCGGTATTTATGTCATCAGTAGGATTTTTTCTTACAGGTATCTCCCACTCCTCCCCTTGCAAGCGCATTACTGCTTTTAGCACCGCTTCACTAGTGGCAGGCATAGTCAGATCAGGGTTTACCTTATAATCCGCTAAGCTTGCCACCGCATTGTTGATCGCGCACCAAACACTAGCGGCTAGCATAAAGGGCGGCTCGCCTACCGCTTTTGAGTTATAAATAGTTTGTTCTTCGTTTTTGCGATCGAATAGCTTGACGCTCCACTGTTTTGGCAGATCATGCGACGTTGGAATTTTATAATTAGCAGGACTGTTCGAAGCTAGCGTGCCTTTGTCATCCCATGTCAGCTCTTCTGTGGTAAGCCAGCCCATACCTTGTACGAAACCGCCTTCAATCTGTCCAATATCAATAGCGGGATTAATTGACTGCCCGACATCGTGCAAGATATCGCAGCGCAGCACCTTATATTCGCCCGTCATAGTGTCAATCTCTACTTCTGCACAAGACGCGCCCAAGGCAAAGTAGAAGAAAGGCCGACCCCAAGCTTTGGAGCGATCGTAAAATATCTTGGGCGTTTTATAGTAGCCAGTAGCAGAGAGGCTAATGCGGTGCTGATAGGCAAGGAGTACCAGCTCTGCAAACGTTAAGGTCTCTTTATCGCCAATCTGCACATGATTATTTTCAAACTTGATACTATCAGACGGCACTGCAAAGTGCTCAGCGGCAAACTCAACTAAGCACCCTTTAATGGTAAGGCAAGCGTTTTGTGCGGCTTTACCATTGATATCCGTACCTGAAGAGGCAGCGGTTGGCGAAGTATTCGGTACTTTATCAGTGCGCGTTGCAGTGACCTTGACCGTATCTAAGTCCACTTCGAATTCATTGGCGACGATCTGGGCAATCTTAATGTATAAGCCTTGCCCCATCTCTGTACCGCCATGGTTGATTTGAATGGTGCCATCGGTATAGATGTGCACTAGCGCGCCTGCTTGGTTAAGATGCTGCACGGTAAAAGAGATGCCGAATTTGACAGGCGTTAAAGCTATGCCTAAACGCTTGTCGCTACCTTCAGCCTGAGCCTTTTCGTTAGCCGCCATTATCTGCTGACGACGCTTATCGTAATCACAGTCTTTCGCTAGATTGTCCATCAAAGTGGCCAAATCAAAATGCTCAATTGGCTGACCATAATGGGTGGTTTGACCATCTTGATAAAGATTATTTAGGCGCACCTCTAGCGGATCTTTACCTAACGTATAAGCAATTTGATCCATCATATATTCAGCAGTCATTAGACCTTGTGGCCCCCCAAATCCGCGATAAGCGGTGTTTGAGACCGTATGCGTTTTGCAGCGGTGGCCGGCAACTTTTGCCGCAGGATAATAGTAAGCATTGTCACAGTGGAACATCGCGCGATCGACAATAGCGTCAGATAGATCTGGCGAATAACCACACAGCCCTGACAGCTGCATATCGACGCCTAGGATCTGTCCAGACTCATCAACACCGACCTCGTAGCGATTAGAGAACTCATGACGCTTACCGGTGACCACCATGTCGTCTTGACGATCCAAGCGCATACTCACAGGCACATTATGACGTTTGGCAACGATAGCGCTCAGACATGACCAAGCCGCCGCTTGCGTCTCTTTACCGCCAAAGCCGCCACCCATTCTGCGCACGACCGTACTGACTGCATGAAAAGGCAGATCGGTGACTTCAGCGACTAGCTGCTGCACCTCACTTGGATGCTGAGAGGATGTATAAACCTCAAGGCCGCCATCATCACAAGGCGTGACATAAGACACTTGCCCCTCTAGATAGAAGTGCTCTTGCCCTAACATATGGATATGACCTTGTAAGCGCTTAGGAGCATTCTCTAAAGCTGACTGCGTATCGCCTCGCGTCATAAAGTGGCTTGGACGTACAAACTGCT
>FUFK010069550.1_pt1 | contig 15092 bp, 8 predicted proteins | sample 1021851 | NCBI WGS metagenome assembly FUFK01 (sample SAMEA51879418, study PRJEB19060) | metagenome | reverse complement strand
TGCAGTGTCTCTATCTACATCATCTAAAAATTCAAGACGAACTTCTCCACCACCACCTTGTTCATAAACTACTTGTTTTAATATTTCTATTTCTTTTTTAAGTTTTGCTAGATCTGGTTCAGTTTCTACAGTTTCTACTTCTTCATTAATTTTATCTAATATTTTGACAGCATGTTCTACAACTGTTTCTTCTTTATCTTCTTCACTCTGTCTTATTACATCTGCTATTTCTTCCTCAGGTCTTGGAGGTTCTATGTACTCATCAACAGAAGGTTTTTCTTCTTTCTTTTCTTCTTTGAATAATAAATTTTTAAATGCTTCTACATCTTTCTTTAATTGTTTTTTCTCTTCCTTAATTTTGCGTGACTCTTCCTCCATGGAAGAAAAAAGATTATCCAGTGATAAATCACCAATAATTTTACTTTTTTCTTCTTTAAGTTTCTTCTTCTCTCCTCCTATAGAATTGAAGAANTCTGNTAAAGATTCAGATTTATGCTTTGTCATTCTGCTTCAGAAACTTTTGCAATTCTGCAGTGGAACCTACAAATAATGAATTATTCACAGTTGTTGGACCTTTAGTTTCCTTCTCTTCATTTACATCNTTTAGTTTTTTCTGAAGATCCATNAATTTATCAGTNGCATCTGCCACATTTTTAATCAATTGACCTGCAACNTCATATGCTCTAGGCATTTCACTTTCTTGTGCNANNTCAAGAATNCCATTAATNGCTTCTTGACCTTTTTCAATAATTGAGTACAGTTGTCCTCTAGTATATTTGTAATCCTTTTCAATGTCTACAGTTGTAGGATTGACTTGATTGGATACTGTTATATCTACTGTTTCATTATCCATNATTTAACCTCAATCTACTATAGATCCATCAAATCCAAAATCATCACCAAACTCAATGAGTGCATTGTCCTCTTTAGCATCAGTGTAATTAATACCAAAAATTTGTGAACCCTTGACATGATTTTGAACAGTGGTATTATCTTGTGCTCTCTTGACAGTAAGTTTATTTCCTGTTACAGAATCAACAAGCATCTCCTCTTGTCCCACATAGATGTACTTACCTGCTTCTACCTTTGTTCCATCATCTACTTCTATGATAGTTTCTAGTAGATCTACATCCTCTGCTAATAGAGTTCTAACATCACCAGTATAGTCTTTTGTTGCTCTTGCTACTGTACTATANGTAACACTTCTTTCTGGAACTGTACCAGTTCTTGAACCAGCAACATAACCAACTGCAACCTTCTTGATNATATCTCCAGTAACATCTGTGANAGGACCAAATAGAGTTGTTTTAGCAGTAAAACTTAATGTGTATATTAATGCTCTTCTAGTATCAAAATTTCCTTCATAATCATCNTCCATTGTGATATTATCTAAGTTTATNGCAACATCTCTNTTTTCTTTTAAATTACCTAAAAANTTNATTGGAAGTTGNTATGCNGGTTGAAANTAAGGAAGTATCTGTTCTATGATTTGAAGCATATCATCATTTAACTTAGTCATGATTGATAACTCAAATCTCATATTGTATGGAACTGGGAGATAGTTCTTTTTCACATTTGCTCCATCAGGAGTTTGATTTATTATTGNTTGTGTTTGAGTTGACTTTCTAGTTGGNTCATANTGTANTCCTAAAAACTCAAAAGACATTCTTGGGAGTGTAATAGAAACAGGTTTGTTTAGGTCTGCCTCTTGTTGCATTCTCGCCAAAAACTTCTGTGTTGGACCATATGCCAGTGGAACTTTAATTATGGAATTTGACTTTTTGATTTCAATTCCATTAAATAANGATCCAAATCCAATAATTACAGATCTGAAAACTTCGTTGTAAAAATACTCAAACATTATCTTATACCAATACAGTACTATTTAACGATTTTATTTTAGGGCATTCCAAAAGGATTTGTTTCTGTAAAGTCTATAATACTATCAGATTCTGACTGTATTACATCATTTTCAGCAAATCCAGATACTTCATCATCAGTATTAACACTGAAGATAGCAAATTTAGCACCAGAATTTTGTCCTATAATTTGCTCCCCATTATGGAAGTTAGATGATATACCAGATATTTCTAACTTATTAGTTGTNGCATTCCATTCTTTAACTCTTGCTGTTGCACCAGATGTTTGACCTTCAACAATTTCATTAAAGACATATGATCCAGTTCCAATACCAGAACCAGCAGCAGTAGGTNCATCAAATGTTATGGTTGGAATTGCTGTGTAACCTGAACCTGCATTAGTAATGTAAGCAGCAGTTACTATACCAGAAGCATTGATTATACCAATACCTCTTGCACTTGTTCCAACACCAACACTTCCAGTAACTGTAAATGATGGACTGGTTGTATATCCTGAACCACCACTTACTATTGATACTACACCAATAGATCCAATGGTAGTGATACCAGCTGTAGCAGCAGCACCCACACCTGTTCCTTCAGGATCCTGAATTGTAACCATNGGTGCTTCAGTNTAACCTGCACCNGCATTTGATAGATTAATTGCAACAATCTTNCCATCAGTNAGTCCAGTATCACAGTCAATAAATGTATTAGATATNGATGCAATACCAACAGCAGATATTCCTCCACTAGGTGCTGATGATATACCAATCAAAGGTTGTGGAGAGGTCTTATATCCTGTTCCTACATTTCTTATTGTAATTCTATCTACTGCTCCACTAGCAACATAAGTTGCAGTAGCAGTTGCAGTGACTGCTGCTCCTATCAGAGTCAGTGTTTGAATATATCCTAGTTGTTCTACTTCATCATCAATTGTATCAACACCAGTGTCAATAACCTCATCCTCATATCTGAATAATTCACATCTCAACTGATAAACATATGTTTTCTTGAGTTGATAGAATGGTTGCTCATGCTCAACATATTTAATTTCAAATAATCTATCACCTAGTGGNAAATAAATTAANTCACCCTCTTTAGGTCTAGTTGATAATTCAATATTAGGAANATCTTTAATTAAAGGTGTAATATAATTTTCATATCTTTCTCTTGAAATGACTAGGGTTAAATCATCTACATTCTGTATTCCAAACTTTGATAATAAAGTTCCTTGACCACCATATCCTTCATAACTATCAANATATGCTTCAATAGGATAAGCNCTATCAAATTGAGANTCTACAACCTCTCTGATTACAGTGTTCTTAGCAATATATCTTCTAGGAATATAATATACATCAACGCCATATATCTTTAATTGTTCATTAATAAGATCTTGAACTAAATTTTGTTCACTAGGAGATCCTTGTANAAANTAGGGGTTAAGTGCCATATCATTATCCTATGAAATCTAAAGGTGGCATCTCATAGGTGCTCAACATTTGTCCTCTTATCTCATCTATTTCTCTTTGACCATCATCATATATTTGTCTACCATTTAATTCAGTTCCACCAGGTAATTTTACACCTTGAAATTTAATTAGATTTGAACCCCATTGTCTTTTAACTAATGCTGATAGATATCTTTTTAAAAATGGATCATTATAGACATTGGTAAAATCATCAGGATTGATTGCAGATGAACAATCTATGATTAAATAATCATTAGCACTTATTTCATTCCAATCTATATCTAAATATANTCTNTTTTGTCTTATATTNAATCTAACTTGTTTTTGAGTATTTAAAAGAAAATTAATAGTTTCTAAACGAGTCAATGCCATTGCATATCCCAATAGTTCAAAATTACCAAAATTATACATGTCATTGAGAGCTAATTGATATTTAAAACTAAACATATTAGTCATGCTTAATCCCTGAGAACTATCAAATCTGAATATTTTTTCTATACCAATTATATTAGGTGGAAGTTGTATATAATTACTGTTTTCATAGTAATCAAAACTTGTTGATACACTATTAATAGAGGTAGTAGCAGTTGTGGTAGTAATACCAGTTTGCCCACCTTGAGCTGGATCTTTTACTTTACCTCTGTCTATATCTTCTTGAGTTACTTTATATTTTAAAAATACTTTAGTTATACCATCATAATGTCTCTCTTGATAATACTGAATAGCATCATCCATTAAATCTTGTAACTGTTCTTCTGCGACATTAATTTCTAAGACAGGAGCTCCATTCTGTCTTAATGCATAGTCAATTAAATCTTGTCTTGAAGCAGGTTGAGCCATTTATACAATACTACCTTTAAGTTATTTATGGAGCAGAGGATATACCTCCNAACACTAATACATTTCCCTCNACTAATCTGTAAATTGTTGATCCTGAACTAACTAACATATCCCATACATATCTACCTGGTTTAATTGCTCTTGTTGTTGTAGAACCCATTGATAAATTTAATTCACCACCAGCAGCACTAGTAAATCCCACTGTAAATGATGCTGTAGCTGGATTAGTAGCACCAACTGCAACAGANTTAACNANCTGAGATGATCCACTATATCNAGTAAAGTTAAAAGCAGATTTATCTGGTTTTANAACNTTNAATGTTGACTTGAAGTTTGCTCCAGTATTAATTGTTANATTAGNACTATATGAAACTCCAGNAGCTGGATCAAAAGTAATTGTATTATTGGCCATTATTATTACTTANGAANGATTGAAGCATTGATTTAATATCACCAATATCACTTGATAAATTGTCTACCTTTTGTTCCAGATGATTNATTCTTTNNTCTTTAGAAAGCATTTTATTTCTGGTGTTANTGTATCTTTCAAAGTCAGATTTACTTTTATTTACAATAGCACCAGTTNCACTATCTCTGAATAATTCAGAATGATTTTCTACAGGTATTAAAGACATAATTAAGCAAGTGCAGTTGCACGAAGGTTTCTAAGTTGAGGAACAACAGCAGCATTTGTTGATGTACCTACAATCTTAATTCTAAACTGATTAAATGGTGATAAATCATCAGTGCTGTAAACATATTCTTTGAATAATTCTAGAGTTGGTGTTTGAACATACTGATCTACTTTTGGAACTTTCAAGTTAGATAAACCATCACTCTTAGTTTGAGTAATAATCTTTCCATCATTATCTAAATTCTTATATCCTGGGAATGGAGTAAAGATCACATCATCTAATTCTTTGTCTTGATTTACAGCATAGAAGACTCTAAGATCACATACATCAGGAACATATCCATCTATAATAACTTCTAGAGAAGTTGCTGGATTTTCTAAGATTATATTTTTAGTGATATAGAAGAATCTATCAGGATCCTCTCTAACAGTATTAACTCTTAAATCATCTTCATAATTTGTCACTGGTCTGTTAATTCTATTATTAATAAATTGAATAGCAGCATGATCTAAATTAAGCATTGGAGACAAGTCTGAATTTTGTGTTGCCATATCAATTAAGACAGATAAAGATTTATTTCCTGGTAAATCAGTTAAATAAGCATCTTCATTTATCTGAGATGAAACCTGTCTGACTGAATCAAAATAATTTGGTTCATGTACTTGTATATCAGTAAATCCTTGATCTACAAATGATGGTTCATTTGAATTTACTGTGCTTCCAGAAACAGTTCTAGCTTGCAGCAGCATGCTTGTTTCTGCTGGTTGTATTATTTCAAATTTAGGTATCATTATAGAATAAGGAATATTATATGTTGATCTTGCTAGAGGACCTCCACCAAATCCTTCTGTTCTAAACTTAAGTGGCAACTTAGTATCTGAATCAGTTGGATCCCATTGAGCAGAACTTCTATTAAGACCATTTGATGTAGGATCAATTTTAACATGATAATGATCTATTCCTATTGGATCAGTTGCAACAGTTACATCACCTAGATTATGAGTTTTATTAATTCTTCTCAATGATACTCCACCATACTCATACTTAGAAACTAAGTCTCCACTGTCATGTGATTCCTGATCAGTTCCATCTACTCCTCTAGAGATACCAGTTAGAGTATTACCACTTACACCAGTGTATCCAAGAACTTCATCATCAATACGAATATATCCAGTCTGTGCTGCACCAACAGTCAATCCTTCAAACATTGTAAATGCAGTTCCAACTAAAACACCTAAATTAGCAGTGCTTGTTGCACTATAATTTTCAGTTAGTTCAGAAGGATCTAAATCACTTTCAACATCAGTTAATGTAACCCTGTTAATTAAATTGTACATTCCATGGTTCTTCATTCTAATTTTTAGATGAAGTCCATCATCACCATCTGAAACTGTAGTAGATGTTGGTTTTACTTCTATTGGTGTATCTCCAGCATAGTTAATAACTGTTCCTATTCCAAGAACATTATCAACATATCTTAGTGAATAAGCAGTTGCACTTGTATCAAAATCACCTTGAATATCTGTTAATATTAATTCATTGAATGAATCTATATTATCATCTCCAACTGTTATTCTAATTCCTTCACCAGCTCCTTGACCAAGTTCTAGTGTTAATACATCACCAGCAGTGTAACCTGATCCACCACTTACACATGTGGCAGCAACAGCAACTCCATTTAGAATAGTAACATCAAATCTGGCATCTTGACCTAATCCAGTTACAGATGTTGCAGCAACATTAGTAAATAAGAATCCAGCAGCTGACCCACCAGGAGTTTGAGTTCCTAAAGGAGTATATCCAATACCTGCATTAGTTATTGGTAAACTAGTGGCTCCAACTCCTGAAACTGTGTTTCCTCTTGTTGATCTGATTGATCCAGCAAATCCAACTAAAGTTCCATTTGGAACAGTCTCAAAGTTAACTGTATTGCTATTTGCTTGGAATACAGTATTACCAACCTTAAGTGCTTCAAGAGTCTGACCACCAGCACTAGGTAAAGTTCCAGATTGAACATAAGTAACACCTAATCCAACTCTTACTTTATTAGGTTTAAATGTCACTCCATTATCAGGTAAATCTTCTAATGTTTCTGGTAATCTAGGATTGTATAGTGTTACACTACCCTCATCCTCAAAGTTTGCTTTATATAAAACATATTTTAAATCTTCATATTGACTTGGTGTCCATGTACTAGCATTTTGTGATCTGAATAAAGATCCAGTTACTGGTTGTTTAGATACTACAACTCTATTTGTAGTTGACTCTACTCCAGTTGCAGTTTCTGTTGTGGTCACTATTCCACCAACATCAGATTCACCTAATCTAGATATCCATACTCTATAGTTTGATGAATTAGACTTAAGAATTAATGCATACTGTTTGTCAGCATCCAAATAAACTGGAGATTTAAATGTAAAGGTAGTTGGAACACTAGCATCATCAGAAATAAACACATCTTTTGAATCCTTATACACATCACTATATGCAAGAACTTGCTCTGCAGGAACTCCTGCATTTGTTTCAGCAATTTCAAACTTAACAGGCATTGTATTATCCTTTGCTTGGAAGAATATATCAACCTTAGTTAGAAAAATACCAGAGTCCTCTTCAACACTAAATGTTTGTGCTAATGGATCTCTTCCACCTCTTCTTCCTCCACGACGTCCTCCACGACGTCCTCCTCTACGACCCCTTCTTCCACGTGATCTACTGCGACCCCTTCTTCTTCCACCTCTCTTCCTTCCTCTTCTACAAGAACCTCTTCTGTTTCTTCTGTTTCTTGCTCTACAACCAGGACGTCTTCTGTTTCTTCTTCTCCTTCTTCTCTGATTGTTAGGACTTCTTCTAACTCTTCTCTTATTATGTGATAAGAGTCCTTCACAAATATATGTGTGTGCACCTTCAATTGTAAGATGAACAACATCACCATCTTCAACTCTCTCTATTGATACTAATTCCTTACCAGAAACTTTATCACCAACTACCATATCTTTGGCTTCTTTCCAAGAACCATCAACAAGTAATTTATGAGAAAGAGAACAAATAAGTTCAGTTTTATCAAAAGTTAATTTAATTTTCTCCTCACCCTGAGCCATGTCCACATATTCAACTTTATATTCTCCTAATCCAAAACCATCTTCATGATATGTTTTTACCATATCACCAACTTTTATATCTCCTGCTCTCTTAAGAGAACCATTAGCCATCAAGATGCGCATCATTGGATCTACACACCTTCTCCTTCTTCTGAAGAATCTTCTGCGTCTTCTCCTTCTTCTTCTAGGTCTAACTGGTGGAGCTACTTTAGTTACATTGGTGACATTAGTTACATTAGTTACTTTAGTAACATTGGTTATTTTCTTTGTAACATTAGTTACATTTGTAATATTTTTTGTAATATTAGTTGTAAACTGACGATTATCAATATTTGTAATATTTTGAGTAACATTGGTTACAATATCAGTGCCAGCTTCAAATTCATCTCCTATATCTCTACTTTCAGTAAAGTCATCTGTCTCAATTTTAGCATTTCTCATAGAGAGAGTTGACTCTTGAGTTGCATCTACAGTTCCTTGAGAGTAAAACTTTTCTTCAGCAGAAGTGTCAAATGTTCCTACAGTGTCATCATTATCTGGACTGCCTGTTAATCTAAATGTTGATGTTCCTGTCTCAAAAATTGGATTAGCACCTGAAGCAGAATCTGGAACATGGAAAGTTCCTATTAATGTTCCAACTTGATCTGGAATTAATCTAACACTCTTGACTCTTGCTAACGCTCTTGAACTTCTACCCCTAATTAACATTCCCTGTGCAATATAACCATCATATTGTGGTGTATCATCAGATGCTAAAGAGGCTGTATCTATATTCAATATAGTTGATGATCCACTATAATTTTCAGGAATAGGACTCTTATCATAAGGACTGAGTGTAAAGGTTTCATATGTGTTATTACCACCACCTCCACCACCACGAAATGGTCCAGATTTATGTCTTTGTGTAGCTAATCTAGCTCTAAGTAGAGGATGAGCATTTCTTTTTCTTCTTCTAACTGATCTAGACATGAAACCTTTTATGTTTTCACCAGTTCTAAATGTTCCTCTTATCATTTCAATTTCAATCAACTTAGGAACACAGAATTTAGTGACATCTACTCCATCAAAGAATGCATATACCCTATTATAAGGTTTCATTCCTTTAGCAGTAAACTGTATATCCCTAGATCTCATATAATGAATAATATCTCTACTTACAACTCTACTTCCCAAAGATACTGTATCTATTTTTTCAGTGACAGTTTTTTGTGATCCTGTTCTCTGCTGATTAAGTTTTATACCACCTTTAGCTTTAACCTTATTTACAACCACATCAGTAGATGTAAGTATTTGTCTTCTACCTACACCAACACCACATCTATGACGTCTTCCTCTCCTTGGGAAGAATTTACGTACTCCAGCACGAGATGCCTTTTGGAATGTTTGTTGTTTATTAGACAATCCAAGTTTCATTTGGACACCAACTGTCTCCCAAGAATTCCACTGAACAGGAGAAACACCCATTCTGGAACCATCAGCAGTAGTAGTTACTTCTGCTCCTAAAGCTTGAGCAATCCCCTCAAATGATCCTTCAACCATAACATCATTTGGTTTCATGGTAGTAACATCAATCCAAACATCAGTATCTGGTTCTAATTCAACATTTCCTTTATAAAATGTAACAGCAAATGAGGTTACAGTCTCTGCTCTAGTTGCATATGGTTGCTCTTGATAAAATTCATCTTCATAATCTAAAGTTATTAAAGATCCTGTTTTCCTAATACCTGTTCCTTGTATGGTTGCAAATTGAGCTTCTTCAGCAAGTTCTTCACCTATTCCTGCAATGGCATTGGATCCAATCTGCATATTAATAGCAGTGGTATAATGAGATGGTCTCATTATGCCTTCTTCTTTGTCTATACTATTTCTAACACCAGCTGAAGTATCTTGAGGTTTTAGATCTGTAAAATTATCTACAAAAATTCCAGATTTAAATCTATTAAGTCCATTTGCATCAGGTACAAATTTATTCAATATATCAGATTCAACCTGATTTAGAGAAGTGTAATATTCAACATTTTTAATTCTTTGCTCAAGTTTAGCAATATCAGACATTTGATATCGCTTATACTCTACAGTTTTAACATCTGCGTCATCTGTATCATATAGATATGCAGGTAAGAAAATATTAGCAATATTCATTGCTCCATTTACTTCAGGAGGCAATCTAGGTTCATCTGCAGGTGTTCCATATACAAGATCTAAAGCTCCATTGCTATCAAGATATAATCTATCTGCTCTTGGTAGATAATAATTAAATTTGACAGTCATAGACTCATCAGATGCCAAAATATTTTGAGAACTATGTCTTGCTCCACTATTAGCACTATCATCAAAATCTCTTCCAAAGAATTCAAAAGGTGATCTTGCTCCTTCAACAACACTATATGTTCCTGTTACAGGTCTAGCATCAATTATATCTGATAATCTATTACCCTCTATTTCTGATATTTCATCACCATAATTAAAATCACCATAAGAGTTGATTGTTGTTATATCCCCTGTATCATTAGAGTCATATGTTCCTCTAGAATAATATATTTTTAATTTATGAGTAGGTGTAGGAACATCTGCTTTTCTACTAATATTGGATATTCCATAAAATGCTGCAACTTGTCCTGTTTGGAAAGTAAAGTTTTGAGTTACATTAGAAGATCCAAAATTTGAAATAACTACAGTGCCAGTTATATCTGTATCTTCAAATGTTACTACCTCACCAGGTTCAAATTCACTATTGTTTAAGTAAACAAATCCTATTGCATTATCACTATTTTTAACCAAATAGATACCAACTGAACCACTGGTTGCACCTATAAATCTCTCTCCTATAATTAAGTCACTTGTATTTAAATTAGGACCATCTAATGAACCTAAAGTAATACTAGGACATTCAGGATCATCTAGATTATTTGATTCAAAAATACCATATATTTGATTAACATCAGGAACATTTAAAGATAATATTTCATCTTGAACTCTTGTACCAAAAGCAAAATTACCATGTGATAAACCATCATTTAATGTTGTTCCTCCAATACCTGAAGCACTATTAGTTGATTTTGAAATAACAACACTTTCAGATAATTTTTTAATTTTTGTTTTTGATACTATATTAGATTTACGTAGAGTTGCAATTAATTTTGCACTACCACTAGCAAGACTTAATCCTACAAATGTGGCTGTTGCACTAGAATTTGTTAACTTTAATTTGCTAGAATCAATTGCTATTGTATTTCCATTTGTGTCTATTAATGTATATCTCTCTTCATCAAAAGGTAAAAATACTTCTTTATCTTCTCCAGTAACTGCACTAGTTTCACCACCTGTAATAGTCACATCAAATTGTCTTCTAATTACAATAGAAGAATTACCTAAATCAACATATTGAACATTTTCTTTAGGAAAAACACTATATAAACTTTCATTATCAGCTTCATTTCCTGATCCTAAATTTTTCTGTATTTGACTACCAACTAATCTAATATCAGATACATTTTCATCACCACTAGGGTTATTAGATACTCCATTAGGAACTCCACCATGAAAAATTCCAGAAACACTACTAATTCCAACAACACTTAGTGAATTGGGAGTTACACCTACAACTTTGTTAATTGATTGTAAAGTAAATCCTGGTCTTTGATAAGTGATTAAATCACCTGTACTTACTATTCCTACAAAATTGACACCAGCACTAGTTACTGTGCTAATACCACCTTGACCTGCAGCAGATGCAGCTGATCCACTTACAGTTCCATCTCCCAAACCTATAAATCTTTTAGTAATTAAATCACCAGTGAATGTTGCAACACCAACACTACCATATAATGATCCTATATCAGATATCTCATAATTATGAACATCAACTGTAAATCTATCATTATCAGGAACTCCATCAAATGATAACCTTTCACCTTTAAAAAATGTTCCTTTTACATCATAAGCAGTAAATCCAGTTCCAACAGATGAATATCTAAGGAATGCAGTAGCACCACTTGATTGACCTTTGATGTGAGTAGGGACTGTTAATGATACTGATGTATTGACCTCAAATGTAGTATACATTTGTAAATCCCATAATGCTATATCCCACTGGTTAATAGCAGCATTTTGAGTATCATATGAACCAGTTTCTAAAGCAAAATCATATAATCTTGCAACACCTATTTCTGAACCAGCTGCACCAACATGACCTGCATCAATAACTCTATTTGCACCAGTTGCTGGACCTGCTATATGTGTGCTAGATGGTCTTTTTTCTGATCCAACTCTTTCACTTCTTAAACTTATTGTATTGCTATTATTAAATCCTAAAGTAGGTGATCCAGTGACATTATTCAACGCAAATGAAGGACCAAATGCAAAATTTAGAGATTGATTTTCTAAAGTTTTTGTTGTTCTAGGTTTCTGAACATCTACATTTTCAGCACGTAATGTCTCAACTTCATATCCTTTTACATATGCTTTACCAGGTGAAACCTTGTATACCATCAAGTCATCACTTGGGTCTAGACTCAAATCTTGTGTTGCAATTCCATCATCATAAATCCCCCTATTACCTACTTGATCATTAAGAGACTCTCTAACTGTTGTGACAAATTCTCTTACATAATAGTGACCAGATTCATCATATGTTCTTCTTGCTAATTCATCTCCAATAAAATTATAATCTGTGTTAATAGTTTCACTTTCTATTCCTCCCTCAACAACTGTGGCAATTTCAACAAAATTTTCATCATTAATTTCATCAATATCAAAGGCAACTAATGAAGCAGTTATTTTTAATCTATCAGCACCTGGTGCTGTAAAGTTATTAAATCCTTGAGCATTATCTGATAGAGATGGATCAATATCTGCAGATATAATCTCTTCTATTATCTGAAATCCAATTCTATGACTTGAAGTATTGCTATACTGATCTAATATTAAAATTTCATCATCAACATCTACAAAATGTCCTCTTAAAAAATAAACTCCTGCAGACATTTGAAATGCCATACCTACAACACCAGCCTCTGATGCTATAGTAGATGCAAATCCCTCACCTGCAGCTATAAAAGTAGTGGCAAAACTTATATCTTCAACTGTCTGCAAAACTTCATTATCAAAGAATTCATTTGATTCTTCAATATCTGAATCATCACTACTTGTACCAGATTCTCTGTATGTCACATACAAAGTAAAAGTGCCTCTTTCTGATTCCTCATCTGTGATGTAAGTTACCACTTCAGCAGTTACACCTGATGATGCACCTTTAATTTCTTTTCCTACTAACTGCTCCAAATATAAACTTACAGGAACTCCTAAAAATTCAGGGTCAATTTGTATACCTAAAAATTGATCTTCAAATGTAGTGCCACCAGGTATTATTTTAGCACCTTCTTTGAAAAAGTGATTACCCATGCTTTCAATCTGATCCTGAAGGATAGATTGCATAGTTGTAAGTTCTCTTGCCTGAACAGGAAAACCAGGTTTATATAACACCTTATAGTAATTACTATCAGGCTTAAAATCATCAAAGTAGGGAGCTACGTTTAAATTGGTTTCCTTAGGCATGATTTTTTAGAATTGCAAAATTATTTTTAGATCCTCTTTTTGAGAACTAGATCTGGTAATAGAAGGTCTATTATCTACATATACTACTTCACCAGAATATTTTTTAATCTCTGGTTGGGCAACACCACTAACGAAGTTCTGACCCAAATAATATGTCTTATTATTTATCACTGTTGAAACACCTTGGAATCCAGTGTCAATTCCAACAGCCACACTACCACCATTGATGGTATAACTTCCACCTGTAGCAGTGCCAGGTGCCTCTATAAGGTGTGAAAATCTGTTCATCCTAAAACCATATATTGGGTTTGCTTCAGCAAGTCCTGTGGATGTAAATCCAGCAGTTGTTCTATCTTGCCAATACTTTAATACACCTGTAGTTTGATCATATGATATCACTCTTCCCACAGCAGTAGATCCAATACCCACTGTCTGAGTGATGAAAGAATCAGGAGTAAAGACTGCTGAACTATATCCAGCACCTGCTAATCTCAAAGCATATACAGCACTTGCTTTTTCAGATATTAATAACTGATCAGATCCTTGAGCTTGAGGGTTCTTAAGAATACCAATTCTAGCAAATTGGTTTCCTGTAATAAAGTCTGGATTTTCTGAATCATTTTCAAAACGAGCATATGCTAATGCATTTAATGCACCTAATTCTAGATATATATCTTTTCCATGTCCACCTGGTGGAGGTATGATTACATTGAATGTAGGAGTTGTAGTTCCTGTTGGAACTCCACCTGCTGCTAAGTCAACATTACCAAAAGTATATCCAGATCCACCATCTGAAACTGTAATTGTTTCTACTTTTGAATCATTATTAACCACAATAGTTGCTTTAGCACCCTCACCATCTCCCATAATGGGTACATTTGTATATGTGATATTAGCAGTTCCAAGACCAACTCCTCTATTTGTTATGGTGCAAATTTTAAGTTGACCACTAGCATCTGCATTTTCTCTCATAGGAGTATATGTTGCATTAGTAAACCAATCATCAGGAACAGGAATGTAATCAGTTGAATCAAATTTTATTGCATCACTTGGTCTTATTGTATAAAGATATTTCCAAATATATCCATCACCACTACTACCAGCAGCTCTTGGTTCTAAATCTGTAAATGTTGGTTCATCTAATGAAGGACCACCTTGATTATTATTTTCAGGATTAGCATTATTGAATAAACAAATATAAACTCTATAATCTGAATTAATTACATAATAATTTGCAGAGTAAATATCAAATGCACCAGATGGTTGAGATGCATTATCTCTTGTAATATCATTTCTCCACATATCATATGATACACCAGACTGCCATCTTAATTTTCTAACCACTTGATTAATGTCAGAAGAATTAATTCTCTTTACTGCCAACATAGTGTCATAGTAATCATCAGATTGACTAAAAGCATCTTTTGGCGCAGGAGGATCTGAATCCCAAGTGGATGAGTAATTTCCAGCATTAGGCAGACCAATAAATGCATAGTAAGAGTTTGCACTGGATTGCACACCAGATACAAAGTTACTTGCATTCACTATTCTCAGTTGATCAGTTATTATCGCTGCCATTTTTTAAAGTTTTCTTTTTATTTATAGGGTTTATATTGAAGGATAGATGAC
>FUFK010703941.1_pt1 | contig 15095 bp, 21 predicted proteins | sample 1021851 | NCBI WGS metagenome assembly FUFK01 (sample SAMEA51879418, study PRJEB19060) | metagenome | reverse complement strand
TTTAGATTTTAAAGGTAGCTTTTTAAAATGATTGTCTNTNACTCCATTTTTATNTTTATATACAAAGTCATTTAATGCTTTTATTTGTTTATTCATTATTCCTCCTGGTATTTTGGCAGCATTAATAAAAATTTAACTATAAACAAAGCAAACATACTAAGTCCTAAAGTTAAATTGATTTGAGTTATTACAAATAGACCTAACAAAGCTAGTCCAAAGCATAGAGCAAAGTAAATTGATTTAATCATTTTACCTCCATATTTTTAACAATCTCAATATTGGTTACTTTGATTGCTCTGTTACGATCATCATAAACAACAGGCTCAATACCTTTAATTTTAAAATCTTCAAATTTTTTTAGAGCTTGTTTAAGTTTGTTTTTAGCTTGTTCAAAATTTAAATTGTCATTCTCATAATAAAAGAATGTTTTACTTAAATTTTGAGTTGTTACCTTTAATGAGTAATTATTCATTTTACCTCCTTTAATAAGTGAACATCAAATTCAATTTCACCATATACAACTTCTTTTTCATTAAATTCATTTGATAAGAATTCCAATAAATACATAATTAAAATATTGTCTTTATTATTCAGGGCTTGTTCAAATGTATAAAATGAATGATAACCAGAATATGATTGAGTCCGATCTTTTAAAAATTTTAAAAAATCATCATTCTTTTTAAAGTAATTGGTTAATTTATTAGCTTGAGATTTACTAACAAAGCAGTCAATCTTATCAGTATCATAATTATAATATGATGGACTCCAGATTTTAAGATTTTTAAAATCTATTTTAAATCCATATTCATTAAAAATATAATTAGTAAATTTTGAGCAATAATCTTTAATATAAGATTGCTCAGTTTTTTTATAATCTATATTATCAAAATGATATTCAGGATAATTTCCATCTTCATAATAAGATTCAATAATAGACTCTATATTTCCAAAATGGATTGATTCATAGAATCCTCCAAAATTTATAGTTGTATCAATTTTATTCATGCAACCTCCTTTGATTGATTATTATTTAACCAATCATGAGCTACTTCATTTAACTTTTCATAAACATTTGATTTAATAATGTCATAAGCATTATCAGATCCCTCTGAAAGTCCACTTTCATTTGGATAACCTAACCAAAGATCATCACAAGCTAATTGAAGTAAATCAAAATTATAAACAGGAATATTAGAATCTACATATTCATGAAGTAAATCATCATTCTCTAATATTTCATCTTTGTTATCATTCAATTCATCAACTAAATTCTTTTCTAGTTGATACATTGATATTCTTTTATCATGACTCATATTTGCTCCTTTGTTATTTGTTTTAATTTGAATCATACTCAATTAATATCAGAGCAAATTATAAATGCAAACAAAATGATAACTTCATATTAAATTAATTAATATCAAAGAAACAACTTAAAAGAGAATTAAATACTGTTGCAATTATGCAACAAACCTGGAATACCTGGTAATTTACATTAGAATGATTATAAACTATGGCGAATATTAAATATAATAAAACAATAGAAAAGACTATTTTAAATAGACTCTGTAATGGTGAAAGCATAAGAAAGATTTGCAAAGATCCTGAAATGGTTTCATGGGCTACATTTAGTCAGAAATTAAAAGATTCAGAGAAATTACAAGATCAATATTACACTTGTAAAAAGATTGGTATTGAAATGGTTATTGCAGAAGCTCAAGATAAATTAATGGAGTCTATTAATACATTAGAGAACTCAGGCAAGATGGACAATTCACTTCCATTTGCTCATTTAATTAAAGAAATGCAATCTAATGCGAAGTGGTTAAGCTCTGTTTTATCACCGGTTAGATATGGAAAAGATCAAAAATTGACTTTAAATGGAGGAGATAAACCCATTGAGATTAAATGGCAGCAGTAATAAAAGCCTTGTAATTCCTGGTTTTTATTAAATATTATTCAATCTTTACATTTAAATTTATACAGTAGAGATATAGAGAAGATCAGCAAATTAAAGNCAAATTAATTAAAAAAATATNAAAGAGAATACAAAGAGAATACAAATCATTTTATTTTTTAAGTAAATCAACAATAACTATTGATTAAATATCAATTGGTTTAATTAATTCTTTTTTTTTTGGTTATTTCCTGAGATTTCAGAGGGTTAAAAAAAAGGGACACAGGCGAAACAAAAAACGCAGGGTCGCATAAAACGTTAGGACTTACACACAACTAGATTAAGGATTTTCAATGATGGAATTTGACGACAAAGAAAAAGGCTATTCAGCAGTAGTTTATATCATGGAAAGCAGCAACTCTGTTGTTGTTCACTTTGGTGGCTTTAACGATCTNAGAGAATGTAGATATTTCTCTCATCACATNATGGAAGATTTNGGCATTGAACAATTATTAAATGTACCTCAAGGAGTAACTGTTCACTAAGGGGGGTTTTGTTTTAAAATGCCAGAAATAGTCATTCCATATAAGCCAAGAGAATTACAAAATTTTTTGCATAAAGAAATTGATAAGCACCGATTTAATGTAATTGTGGCACATAGACGAAGTGGTAAAACAGTCATGCTTGTGAATCACATGATTAAAGCAGCTCTTACTTGTCCTTTACCAAACCCTAGATATGCCTTTATATCGCCAACATTCAAACAAGGGAAAAGTACGGCATGGGATTACATTAAACAGTTTGCTGGTAAGATACCTGGTACAAAATTTAATGAGTCAGAATTAAGATGTGATCTACCAAATGGAGCAAGGATTACAATTCTTGGAGCTGAGAACGATCAAGCTCTAAGAGGTATATTTTTAGATGGTTGTGTATTTGACGAAACTCAAAGCATTAAACCTACAATCTTTCCTGAAGTTATAAGACCAGCTCTGGCAGACCGAAAAGGGTGGTGCGTATTTATTGGAACACCCAAAGGTAGAAACTATTTCTTTCAACTTTACAAAGACGCACAAGAAAACAAAGATTGGTATGCTGGTTTGTTTAAAGCTAGTGATACAAACATATTAGATCCTGATGAATTAACTGCTGCAAAGCAGATGATGTCAGAAGATTTATACGAACAAGAATTTGAGTGCAGTTTCCAAGCTGCCATAACAGGCTCTTATTATGGTGCTTTAATAGAAAAATTAGAGGCACAGAATAGGATTACAGACAATCTGTATGATGACAACCTTGATGTTGAAACATGGTGGGATTTAGGTCTTAATGACAGTACAGCGATATGGTTTGTCCAAAGGTACAAAGGAGAGATCAGATTAATAGATTATTATGAAAATGCTGGTGAGGGTTTAGATCACTATGTAGATGTCGTTAATAGAAAAGATTATGAGTATTCAAAGCATATAGCTCCCCATGATATTAAGGTTAGGGAGATAGGTAATTTTGGTAAATCAAGATTAGAGAGTGCTTTGGAATTAGGTATTGCTTTTGAAGTAGCACCAAAACTATCTATAGAAGATGGAATTGAAGCTGTCAGAAAAGCACTTCCTAATTGTTGGTTTGACAAAAACAAATGTCAAAAAGGCTTAGAGAATTTAAAGGCTTACCAAAAAAGGTGGGACGACAAAAATCAATGTTTTAGAAATAAACCCATGCACAACTATGCTTCTCATTGTGCTGATGCTTTTAGGACAGGCATAATAGGTGAGGGTGTGGAAGTTAGTGATTGGGAACAAACAATCCCAGTTGAAACAAATTATATAGTTTAATATGGCAGATAAGATAACAGAATTTGAATTAAGAAATATTATTGGACAAGAGATAAATAATGCTATGGGTTATATGGGTGGAAACCTATCTAGCCAAAGAAAGAAATCTTTAGAATACTACATGGGAGAACCATTAGGTACTGAGATTGATGGCAGATCACAAGTCGTTAGTACAGATGTTGCTGATACTGTTGAAACCATCTTGCCAAACCTTTTAAAAATTTTTACTTCATCAGANCAAACTGTAAAATGCGAACCAGTNAAAGCNGAAGATGTAGCACTTGCCGAACAAGCAACTAACTATATCAATTATATCTTTAACAAAGATAACAATGGTTTTAGTATTTTATATAACTGGTTTAAAGATGCGTTAATTGAAAAGAATGGAATTGTAAAAGTTTATTGGGACGAAAGCGAAAAGGTTGAGCAAGAAACTTATGAAAATTTAAGTGATGAAGAATATAGAATATTATTAGATAATGATGATGTTGAAGTTATTGAAGAAGAAAGTTTCCCTGATGAATTTGCAAAAAAACAAATAGATGAACTTCAACAAATAGCTTTATCTCAAGGTCAAGAAATTGAGGATATACCAACTCCTAAATTACATAATTGCATTATTAAAAGAACTACAAACTCTGGTAAAGTTAAAATAGAAAACATACCACCTGAAGAATTTTTAATTCAAAGGTCTGCTAAGAGTATTGAAGATGCAGATTTTGTTGCACACAGAGTTTTAAAAACTAGATCAGAACTTATACAAATGGGTTTTGATAGAGATATTATAGAAAATTTACCCACACAAAATAATGTTACTTTAAATGATGAAAGATTAGCAAGGTTTGCTGATATAGATGAAAGTCCATTAAATGATGCACCTGATGAAAGTACACAAGATATAGAAATTTATGAGTGCTATGTTAAGTGCGATATGGACGGAGATGGTATTTCAGAACTTAGAAAAGTAATCGTAGCTGGAAGTGAAGCAAGTACAATTTTAGAAAATATGCCTTGCGATTTCATTCCATTCTGTTCTCTAACTCCTGTTCCAATGCCACATAGATTTTATGGTAGATCAGTTTCAGAATTAGTTGAAGATGTCCAATTAGTTAAATCAACTGTTATGCGTCAGTTGTTAGATAATATGTATCTAACGAATAATAACAGGGTAGCCATTATGGACGGAATGGTAAACTTGGACGACCTACTAACATCAAGACCAGGTGGAGTTGTTAGAACTAAACAACCACCAAATCAGGTTATGCTACCAATGCAAAACCAAACGATTTCACAACAAGCATTTCCATTATTAGAATATTTAGACACAGTAAGAGAAACAAGAACTGGTGTTACAAGATATTCACAAGGATTAGATGCAGACGCACTTAATAAAACTGCAACTGGTGTAAATACTTTAATGAGCCAATCTCAAATGAGAATGGAACTTATTGCTAGAGTGTTTGCNGAAACTGGTATTAAAGATTTATTTAGAAGAATATTTGAGCTTACAGTTAAGTATCAAAACAAAGAAAGAGTTGTAGAATTAAATAATAAGTTTGTAGCAGTTAGTCCTACAGAATGGAAAAACAAATATAATATTTCAATAACTGTTGGATTAGGTGCTGGTTCTAAAGACCAACAAATATTAATGTTAAATAATATTTTACAAAAGCAATTACAGGCTTTTCAATTACAAGGTAACAAAGAATATCCAATGGTTACTTTGAAAAACATTTATAATTCACTTGCTAAAATTATTGAGGAAGCTGGACTTAAAAATGTTGAAAACTATTTTGTTAATCCAGATGAGGGTAAAGATTTAGTACAACCTAGTCCTCCACCTGAACCAACTCCAATAGAGAAAATTGAGTTCACTAGAATTGCATCTGAAGAAAAACGTAAAATTGCAGAATTAGAATTAGAAAACAAAAAGATTAAAGCAGATACTGCTGAGAANATTTTAGGTTTTGAAACTAAGATTAAGGAAATGGAGCTAAAATATAATACACAAGTTGATGCTGCTAAAATAAAAGCAGATGCTGATTTAGAAAAATTAGTTACATCAAATAGAAATAAAACTTTCCTTGCTGCACAACAAACATCAGACAGATTAGATCAACAAGTGAGTAATTTAGATGGACAACAGCGAACAGGACAAGCTCAACCAAGAACTGAACCAAGCGAACAAAGCTAAAGCATTATTTCAAGATCCTTTATTAAAAGAAAGTTTTGATAAACTAAGAACTTTATATTCAGAAAGTTTATTTAATACTGGTGCAATAGAAACAGAAGCTAGAGAAAAACTTTGGTTAGCTTACAATGTAGTTAATAAGGTAGAACAAAATTTATTAGAAATGATTGATACAGGAAAACTAGCTGCCAAGCAGTTAGAAGATTATAGAAAAAGTATCAAGAATAAAAAATTCTAATCACTAAGGTTAGGATAAGCCAACCTCATAAGAGGAGCTTAACTTACAAAGGAAACACAATGGCAGACAATTATGCAAATCCGTTAAAGGAAGCTGAAACTGACATCACAAAAGCACAAAAAGCAATCAATGGTTTATTAGAGCCAAAGCAAGAAGCTAAAGCTGAAGAACCAAAAGAAGAAATTAAACAGAATTCTCCTGAACCACAAGAAGTGGAATCTGAAGAAGATCAACCACAGGAACAGGAAATAAAGGAAGAAGAAACAGAAGCAGAGTCGCAAGATGAAACTGAAGAAGAAACTTCCGAAGATGTATCTCAAGACGAAGAACAAATTGAAACTCAAGAGAAACAAGACTCCCCATCTTATACTGTTAAAGTAAATGGACAAGAGTTGGAAGTTACCCTTGATGAGTTGAGAAATGGTTACTCAAGAGATGCTGATTACAGACAAAAGACTGAAGAACTTTCTTATCAAAGAAAGCAATTACAATCTGAGTCTGAAAAGCAAAGACAAAACTATTCTCAAAGACTCAATGACTTGAATCAGAGATTAGCTATTGCTCAACAAGACCTAAACGCAGAAATTAATTCTGCTGATTTAGACAAACTGTACGAAGAAGATCCAACAGAAGCTGCTAAACTTGAAAGAAAGTTGAAGAAAAAGCAAGATGCTTTAAATCAATCTTTACAACAAACTCAAGCAGAACAAAAACAACAGTTTGAAAGTTATTTACAAGATCAACAAAGAAAATTGGTATCTAAAATGCCAGATTTTTCTGATCCTACTAAGGCTTCAAACTTAAAAGCTAATATGAAAAGTACACTAAACAATTATGGGTTTAACGACCAAGAAGTTGCTCAAGTGTACGATCATAGAATAGTGATGTTGGTTAATGATGCTATGAAGTATCGTAATATGCAAAAATCAAAACCGAATATTGCAAAAAAGATTACTAAACCTAGCAAACCTTTTTCATCAGGTGTTAAGCAAGGCAAAACTGAGGCAAACTTAAAATTGAGGAGAGAAAAGTTTAGTCGTCTAAAAAAATCTGGCAGTATGAAAGCTGCTCAAGATGTCTTTTTAGATATGATAACTAACAAATAACCTCAACAATAAGGATAAAAACTATGGCAATAGTAAGTAATACGTTTCAAACGTATCAAGCCATTGGTGATAGAGAAGATTTGTCAGATATTATCTATAATATCTCTCCGACAGATACTCCTTTCATGTCATCAATTGGAAAAGAAAAAGCTACTGGTGTTTTACATGAGTGGCAAACTGATGCTTTAGCAGCAGCAGCAAGTAACAATCACCACATTGAGGGTGATGAAATTAGCTTTGGAGCTGTTTCTCCAACTGCAAGAATCAATAACCATACACAGATTTCAAGAAAAGCTGTGATCGTTTCTGGTACTCAAGATGCAGTAAATAAAGCTGGTAGAAACAATGAATTAGCTTACCAAATTTCTAAAAGTTCAAAAGAACTTAAAAGAGATATGGAAACTACTCTATGTTTAAACCAAACAGGAACTGCTGGTGCAACAGGAACAGCTAGAAAATTATCTGGTCTTGCTTCTTGGATTCAAGCATCTACTAACAAAGCATCTGATGGTGCTAATGGTCAAGTATCTTCTACAGATACTCCAGGTACTGCTAGAACTGATGGAACACAAAGAGCCTTTACTGAAGCTCAACTAAAAAATGTTGTAAAACAATGTTGGGACGAAGGTGGAGATCCATCAATGATTATGCTTGGTTCTTTCAATAAACAAAAACTATCAGGATTTACTGGTGGCTCAACTAAAATGACTTCAGCAGAGGACAAAAAACTTGTTAATGCTGTGGACATCTACGAAAGTGATTTCGGAGCTTTAACAGTTGTACCTAACAGATTCTCAAGATCAAGAGATTGTTTTGTACTACAACCTGATATGTGGGCAGTTGCCTTTTTAAGAGATTTCCAACTTATGGATCTTGCAAAAACTGGTGATGCTGAGAAAAAAGCTATGATCGCTGAGTACACACTTGTTTCTAAAAACGAAAAAGCAAGTGGTGCTGTATTTGATCTAACTACATCATAATAATTAATTTGGTGGGGGAGTAATCCCCCATCAATACTAAATCAACAATTTTGTTTGGTCTTTGAAGTCAATGACGGAACGAAGCAATCAAAAAGGAAAATAACATGAGAACACTTAACGATTATTTTTTAACATCAGCAATACCTGATGTATCAACAGCATCATCTACATTTGTATGTGTACCTGATGGTGGAAGAATAATTAAAATTATTACACACAACAAAGCAACTACTACAGGAACAGCAGCTATCTCTTTTGAAATAGGTGGTGTTGCAGTAACTGGTGGTGGAATTAGCCATACGGCTTCAGGTTCTGCTGGTAGAGTAGCAACTGCTGAACCTACTGCTCTTAACAGAGTAGAAGAAGATGGAACAATTGAATGTATCACTAATGGTGGTTCAACAAATGCTTCTAAAATGGAAATAACTTTTGTTATCAGAAGATAATTACAAAATTTGTGGGAGATCCTGTCTAGCGATATTTCTCCCACAAATGCCAATAAAAAGGAAATAAATTATGCCAATGGTAGGAAAAAAAAAGTTTTCATACACAAAAAGTGGAATGAAAAAAGCTAAAGCCTTTGCAAAGAAAAAAGGCAAAAAAATAAAAAGTAAAAAAGGAAAATATTAATGTCATACAATTATGCTTTAAGACCAGGAACTTCGCAAAAAGTTTCATTNACAGCTTCATCAGTACCTTGTTCAAATGCTTTTGGAACGCAAACAAGATTTGTAAGAATAGCAACTACTCATAGTTGTCATTATGCAATTGGTGCTTCTCCAACTGCTACAACAAGTGATGCTTACCTCCATGCTGGAGATTACGAAATTATTANAGTTTCTCCTGGAGAAAAGATAGCTGCAATTAGAAACACATCTACAAGTGGAGATTTATTTGTAACTGAAATGGGTGCTTAGTGGCTAAACAAAAATTTGTTCATTTTGTTCCAAGAGATAAGCCTCCTAAACGTAGAGGAGTTCANAAAAAATCTCAANNNAAATCAGANAAAAGACAAANAAANCAAAACAGATATTTAGGTCAAGGTCGTTAATGAAAAAGATTAGTGAAGAAACAAATAAAAATATTACCGAAACATATTTAGACAATGGTAATGATGGTGTTGTTCAAAAACGATCATTAGATGTATCATCAATCTTAGAAAACAATAAAAGATTATATACACAAAATGATGGTTATAGTCCTGATAAGGGATTAAAAAGAATAGCAAGTATTCCTACAATCATTCTTGAGATTTGGGCAAAAGAATATCACAAAGATCAAAACAAAGGTAATTGGTTTGACTTACCAAAAGACATTCAGCAAAAAATATTAAGAGAAAAATTAAACAGTTCTGATTACAGATACTTCAGAACATCATCAGGAAGATTTTAATGGCACTAACAAATTATACAACTTTAAAAACATCTATAGCAAACTGGTTAAACAGATCAGATTTAACAGATGAGATAGCAGATGATTTTATNAAATTAACAGAAGCTGATTTTAACTCNAANNTAAGAGTTAGAAAAATGATNGCNCAANCAANNNTNACNNTTGATANTGAAACAGANGCTTTACCNACNGGNTTTTTNCAAGTTAGAGATNTTTATATTTTAAGTGGNNNTACAAAATATCCCTTAACATATCAAACACCATCACAAATGGATAGCACAGTTGGAACTTCTACAACTGGCAGACCAAGTTCATATACAATTTTAGGAGATACATTTAGATTTTCTCCAAAGCCAGATGATTCTTACACAGCTTACATAAATTATTATAAATCATTTGATGCTTTGTCAGACACAAATACAACAAATTATATTTTATCAACCCACCCAGCAATTTATTTGTATGGCTCTTTGTTTCATGCAGCTAATTTTTTAGGTGGTATTAATCCACAGCAAGTACAAACATGGCAACAAATGTATGCAACTACTATGGAAAGATTAGAATTAAATGACAGAGAAGATCAAGTAAGTGGTTCGCCTTTACAAATTAGAGGTGAGAACACAGTAGCTTCTCCTTTCATTTCAACTTTATAGGTAAAAAAATATGCAAATACCTTTCGGTGAATGGTTGCCAGACCAACCAGATCATTTAAATCCTGGAGCAACTGTAGCAACCAATGTGTATCATGCACAATCAAGCTACAAACCAGTTAAAGGTTTAGTTGCTTATAGTGGTGCATCTAATGTAACACAAAATGCTAAAGGTGCTGGTAGTTTTAGAGATAATACAAACACAGTATTTACTTTTGTTGGAACGAAAGACAATATTTACAAATTAACATCTGGTACTTTTGCAAGTGTAAAAGGAAGTTTAACTATATCAGGTGGTGATACAGATTTTTTTACCTTTACTCAATTTGGACAATATGTAGTTGCAAGTAATGGTGTCAATCCTCCCATGTATTATTTGATGGGAACTTCAACTAACTTTGCAACACTACAATCATTAGTAACATCTAGTGGATCAGGAACAGTACCAGCTAAATTTAAAGTTTCAGGTGTGATTAGGGATTTCTTTGTTTCAGGTAATATTGAAAATGCAAAGAATAGAGTAGCATGGTCTGGAATAAACGATTTATCAACTTGGGAAGCTGGTGTTAGTTCATCAGATACTCAAGACTTGCCTGGCTCTGGTGGTCAGGTTGTGGCAATTACCTCTGGTGAGGTTGGGTATGTCTTTAGAGAAGATCAAATAATTCGTATGGACTTTGTGGGTGGAAACGTAGTATTCCGATTCTCAGTTATATCACCGAATAGAGGAGCTGTTTATGGACAAACAGTTTGCCAAGACAACAGACAAGTTTTCTTTTACGCATCAGATGGATTTTTTCAAATCAATGGCGATCAAATTGTGCCGATAGGAGCTGAAAAAGTAAATAGATTTTTTGATGGTGATTTAAACAAAGCATACACAGATAGAATTACAGCAGCAGTTGATCCATTTAATACTTTAGCAATTTGGTTATACCCAAGTAAAGATAATCCAAATACTACTGGAGTTTGTGATAAACTCCTGATATACAACTATGTAACTCAAAAGTGGTCAGTTGCTAAAGTTAAAGCATCACAAATCTTTAAACAATTCGTAGTAGCAAACACAGTTGAGTTGATGGATATTATTTCTGAAAACTTAGAAGATATTAATATTTCTCTTGATACAGCATTTTGGACAACAGGACATTTGTATTTAGGTGCGATAGACGAAAATTTTAAAGCAGCTATATTTTCTGGAAAAACTTTAGAAGCTGAACTTGAAACAAAAGAACAAGAGTTGTTTCCAGGTTTAAGAGCAAATGTAACTGGCATTAGACCATTAGTAGATGCAAGTGCAAATGTAACTATTAAGACTAGAGATAAATTAGCAGATACTGTTACCACATCTTCATCAAGTTCAATGAATAGTTCAGGAATAAATCCTGTAAGACAAAGTGGTAGATATTTTAGAGCAAACGTAAAAATACCAGCAGAAAGTATTTGGACTAATGCACAAGGAATTGACTTAACAGCAAGTCAGGGTGGATCAAGATAATGAGTGATAAGATTGATATAGATAACATTAGATATTCATTTGAAGCACAAGAGCTTTTTCAAAGACAAGTGGAGGAAGCTGTAAATACATTAATTAATAAAAACAATACTGAAAGTGATAAGGCTTTTAGTTGGTTTATGAATTAGGAGCAACATGACAACAAACATTAAAGATTATTCAACTACACAGGCAAGTAACACTACATTAAATTCTATTGATGTAGATGAGGGTATGCTACCTAGTAATTTGAACAATGCTATTAGAGCATTGATGAAGAATACTAGAGATTGGTTTAATGATGCACAATGGATTGAATATGGTGATGGTGATGCTAGTGTAACTTATGCTTATGCGTCAGCTACATCTTTCACAATCGCTGGTGCTAATGTAACTTCTGTTTATCATGCTGGTCGTAGAATAAAATTAACAGCATCAACACCTGGTACTATNTATGGAACAATTGCTAGTTCATCATTTTCTACAAACACAACAGTTAATGTAACATGGGATAGTGGCAACTTATCAAATGAAGCTATTACTACAGTTTATATTGGTGCTTTATCTAAAACTAATGACTCTATACCTACAGGNATTGCTGCAACTAAAATTGCAGATGGAACAATCTCNNANACAGAATTTCAATACTTAAATGGAGTATCAAGTGCTATCCAAACTCAATTAGATGCTAAACAAGCAACTATTACAGGATCAGCTTCTACTATTGATACAGAAAGTTTAACTGCTGACAGAGCTGTTATTTCTAATGGCTCACAAAAAATTGCAGTATCAGATGTAACATCAACAGAATTAGGTTACTTAGATGGTGTAACAAGTGCAGTACAAACACAAATAGATTCAAAACAAGCAACATTAACTGGAGGTGCAACAACAATAGCATCATCAGACTTAACAGCATCAAGAGCATTACAATCTAATGGTTCAGGTAAAGTAGAAGTTAGTGATGTTACGACAACTGAACTTGGTTATTTAGATGGTGTTACATCTGCAATTCAAACTCAGCTAGATGCAAAACAAGCTAGTGATGCACAATTAACTGATATTGCTGGACTAACACCAACTGACAGTAATTTTATTGTTGGTGATGGATCAAACTTTGTAACAGANTCTGGTGCTACTGCTAGAACATCTTTAGGANTAGGTTCAATTGCTACACAAGCTGCAAACAATGTTTCAATATCTGGTGGAGCNGTAACAGGACTTGGTTCTCCATCTGCTAGTTCAGATGCAGCTACTAAAAATTATGTAGATCAAGCTGTTGCTGGACTTAGAACTAGAACGATAGCCGAATGTGCAACTACAGCAAATGTAAATTTAACAAATGGTTTAGAAGCTGGTGATAGTATTGATGGTGTAACCCTTGTTGCTGGTGATAGAGTTTTAGTTAAAGATCAAAGTACAGCTAGTGAAAATGGATTATACTTAGCAGTATCAAGTGGTGCTGCTTCAAGAGATCCTGAACATGACAGTATTGCTGAACTATCTGGTGGAATGGTTGTAGTTAATCAAGGCTCTACAAACGATAATAAAATATTTTTATGTACTACCGATAATACAGGATCAGTTGGCTCAACTTCAATTACTTACACACAGGTTACACCTAGTAACACAGGAACAGTAACCTCTGTTGGAGTAGCCGATAGTGGTGCTGGAGAATTTACAGTAGGCAGTACACCAGTTACATCTTCAGGAAATATTACTCTTGCAATCAACAGTATTGCAGACTCAAAATTAGGTACGATCAGTACAGCTAATAAAGTTTCAGTATCAGCTTTAAATATTGATGGAGCAACTGATATTGGAGCAGACTTAACAACATCAGATTTAATCGTAGTTGATGATGGTGCTGGTGGTACAAACAGAAAAGCAGCTCTATCAAGAATGGTAACTTTAGTAGATGCAAACTCTAGCAAAGCAAGTGCTGGATTTGCTGTGGCTATGGCGATTGCGTTGTAGCAAAAAATAATAATAAAAGGAAAAAATAATGGCACAAGATTTTGAAAGAGTTTTAAAAACAAGCATAGGCACATCTGCTACAGAAGTAAGAGCAGCAGCTAATAGTGATGATGCAATTATTGGTATGAGATTTGCTAATAAATCAACATCAGCAGTTACAGTTAGTGCTACTGTTAAAAACTCAAGCACAAGCTATTATTTGATAAAAGATGCACCAATACCAAGTGGAGGTTCTTTAGAACTTATAGATGGTGGTGCAAAAGTAGTTCTACAATCAGGAGATAGTGTTGAAGCATTATCAGATACAGCAAGTGCTGTGGACTGCATTTTATCAGTAGTAGATTCAATTAGTACATAAGGATTATATAAATGGCTTATATCGGAAACAAACCAGCAGAAGCATATAGTGCTTTTCAAAAGCAAGACTTTTCTACAAGTGCAACTACTTCGTACACTTTAGATCATAAAGTTGCTAATGAAAACGAAATTGCTCTTTTTATTAATTTCGTTAGACAAGAACCTACTACAGCTTACACTGCTAGTGGTACATCTCTAACTCTAACAAGTGCTACATCATCTAGTGATGATATGTACTGTGTGTATTTAGGTAAAGCTGTTCAAACAGTAAATCCTCCAAGTGGTTCTGTTGGAAGTTCTCAAGTTTCTGCTGACTTAATTACAGGTCAAACTGCTTTAACATCTGAACCAGCTACAACAGATGAATTATTAATTAGTGATGCTGGAACATTAAAGAGAATAGATTACAGCTTAATTTCTAACAGACCAGCTTTTGAAGCAGCTTTATCAGCTCATCAATCTATTGCTGATAATGCTACTGATAAAGTTCAAGCAAATACCGAAATTTTGGATACGGACAGTTGCTATGATAATTCGACTAACTACAGATTTACTCCAACTGTTGCTGGAAAATATTTTGTTTATGCAAGAGTTTTAATAGATGATGATGCTGGAGATGTAAGACAAGTTATATGTTTGCTTTTTAAAAATGGAAGCGAATTAGTAAGAGCAAATTTAAATTTTGATGAAAGTTCATCAGAAGAAGGAGAAGGTGGATCAGTAACAATAAACACAATAGTAGATATGAATGGTTCATCTGATTACTTAGAACTTTTTGCTGAACTTGATAGTAATGATGGTGGAAATGCTAATATACAAGGTGGAAATAGAAGATCAGCATTTGGAGCATTTAAATTAATAGGAGTTTAATAAATTATGGCAATAACAAAAATACAATCTGAATCAATGAACCTTGCAGACACTTACGCATTTACAGGAACTGTAACTGGTGCTGGTGGTGTTAATACTCCAGCTTTTGAAGC
>FUFK010041562.1_pt1 | contig 15098 bp, 15 predicted proteins | sample 1021851 | NCBI WGS metagenome assembly FUFK01 (sample SAMEA51879418, study PRJEB19060) | metagenome | reverse complement strand
CAGGGAGTTGTACGAAATGTATTGGTCGTAATTACTCTTGAACCTGATTTAATATAGTCTTTATGAATATCTAAAACAATTTTTGAATTTTGTATATTTGCCTCGGCAGACCACAACGGTAGCGGAGTTGAAACACCCCTGATATTTAACTCAGTGCCCATCGCGCCATCAATAAGTAATGGTTTACTCATTCTGAATGGTATGAACTATTCTCTCAAAAAAAAATAAAAAATTATTCCAAACATTACCACAGATAAACCCAAAATAGATTCAAAAGTCGATTCGCTAAACATGTGATACATTATCCATACGTTTGAAAAAAGATATATCATTGGTGTGGTTGGATAGCCCCACGCCCTATAAGGTCGATTAAGTTCTGGTTTTCGGACTCGTAAAACAAACAATGATAAAACGGTTAGGGAAGAAGTTATCGTTAATGCAGCTCCTGCATACATTAAAACCTGCTCAAATGTCGAGGTCAATAAAAAAACATATGAAATTATTAGTTGGGCTATGAACGAAGATTTCGGAATAATTTCACCTTTATCGCTTCGAAGGAAACTTAAAGCTTTATGGTCTTCGCTTATAATTTGTATAATTCTCGGCCCAATGTATATGTAACTACTTACTGTCGACAAAAGAAGAAAAGATATTCCGATGGCAACTAATTTAGAACCATTTTCACCAAAAATACCCTGTCCAGCTATGTACCCGATATCGATTTGTCCAACCATTAGCTCATTTGGTGTTGTGTACAAAAAAACAAAATTTAGTAAAACATATAAAATCGTAACTAATCCAGTTGAAAAAAACATAGTTTTAGAAATATCTGCCTCTGGGTTTTTAAGCTCTCCAGAAATATAAATCACTGAATTCCATCCAGTATAGGCATAGGAAACCCATATTAAAGCTATAGCATATTGTGCACTAAAAATCACAGATAGATCATTATGGTCAGGTAAAATTTGAATATTGTGCACTGGTTGGTGTGTTAAGCCGAAGAAAATAAACGATAAAATTAAAATTATTTTGAGCAAAGTAGTACAATTTTGAAAGTATAATCCCCAATTCAATTTATATACATGCAATACATGCAAAAAAGTAATAACGAAGAATGCGATCCAAAACTCAGATACCGATGGTATAATTGAACTAAAATAGCTTCCCAGAGCCATGGCTGCCAGAACAGAAGGTGCAACAAACCCAATTGTCACAGAAACTATTCCTGCAGAAAAACCAACTGAGGGGTGAATGGTTTTATTCAAAATATGATATTCTCCACCAGACCGAGGTAACGCTGTACCTAGTTCACTGTAAGAGACAGCTCCGCAAAATGCTAAGGCGCCGCCAACTATCCATAATAGTAACAATGCAAATACGGATTTAATATCTACCAGTTGAAAACCAAGGCTCGTAAAAACGCCCGTTCCAATCATTGAAGCAATTATGAATGATGATGCGGTGTATGAAGATAAGTGTTTAGAGATAAGGCTAAGTACTAAGAACTGAATTGATAAACATTATATGCAAACAATAACCAACCTATAATCAACAACATTCCACCAAAAGGGGTTATAGCTCCAAGCCAGCGATAATTTGTAAGGACTAGCATGTATAAACTACCCGAAAAAATAAATGTTCCTGATAACATGAGTATGGCAGCAGTTTGGATTATGTTATGCGGTAGAAAATAACCGCTTAAACCTAATACAATTATTGAAATGGAATGATACATCTGGTATCTAACACCCACCTCAAATATGACTAGGTCTTCAGGCGAGACTTTCAATTTTAATCCATGTGCGCCAAAGGCCCCAAATCCAACAGATGTCGCTGCCATAATTGCTCCCACTATTAGCCAAAGTTTCAATTTGCATCTTCCTTCTTGTGTACAAGTGTTCGAACTGGATATGGTATTTCAATATTCTCCTCGTCAAATCTTTTATGTATAGCTTTTATAAACTCGTGTATAATAGGATTTTGATCTCCATATTTATTACCACGAAAATAGACGACTAAATCTATACTGGATTGACCAAAACCTTTAAACTTAAATGAAGGCTCGGCGTCTTTGTTAACCTCACCCATTGTCTTGTGAATCTTATTGGATACTTCTTCAATGATTCTGCCAACTTTTTCAAGATCAGAATCATAAGAGACTCCAATGGGTATCTTAACGGAAAAACTTGGATCACCACTATCATAATTTTTTATTATTGCTGAGGACAATTTGGTATTAGGTATATGAATGATATTGTTTGATCTCTCCAGCATTTTAGTATTTCTCCAAGTAATATTCTGGATATATCCCATTTCGCCACTATCAAGACTTATAAAATCTCCAGGCTCCACTTTTTTGCTTAACAAAATGTGCAAGCCAGAAAACACATCAGATAAAGTATCTTTTAGAGCAAGAGATACTGCAAGGCCACCAACACCCAATGCCGTCAACATTGGTGCAATAGAGACGTTTAATCTGTCAAAAATTATTAGCAATCCAATTACATAAACTGTAATCCGAATGATGTTTGTAAAAATTGTTGTTGAAGGAAATCCTCCGCCCTGATTTTTTGACCAGATATCCACAAAAGCCATTACTAACTTGGCAAGCATATGGGTAAAGGAGCCGATAAATAGAATGTTAACTGAAATGTTAAGGTAATTTCTTAGATCTTCTGAAAGTCTAATATTGTCTATAGCAGTTGAAAGTCCTAACAAGAAAAACCAGAATACTATTTGGGATTCTGCAGATGAAACAACAATATCATCACCGCTCCATTTAGAACGCTTCACTAATTTTTTAAGTCTAGGATGAAATAAAAATTTGAATAAAACACCTATAACGGTGAAAATGATGACATTTAAAAATGCCATTACAAGCTCGTTGTCGATAAGATGGTACACAGTTAGGTCTTGTATATCCATATCAATCAAACTTTACAGAGACTAATTTTGATATACCTTTTTTTTCTTGAGTAACCCCATACATATAATCTGCAATCTCCATAGTAAGTTTGTTGTGCGTAACAATGATAAACTGAGTTTCATCACAAAATTTTCCCAATACCCTCGTAAACTTATGAATGTTTACATCATCAAGAGGTGCATCAACTTCATCAAGTATACAATATGGACTTGGCTTAACTTGATAAATGGCAAAGAGGAGAGATATCGCGGTTAGAGCTTTTTCGCCACTAGAGAGGAGCCGCAATGATGTATTTCTTTTCCCAGGCGGTTGTGCATCAATGGATAAATCAGCCTCGAGTGGATCTGGTTCTCCTGAGAGACGGAGTGTTGCATTACCCCCTTCAAAAAATAAATTAAAGAGCTTCTCAAAATTATTTTTAATTAAACTGAAAGTCTCTTGAAATCTCTTTCTTGCTACTCTATCTATTTTATTGATTGTTTCTATTAAATTTTTTTCCGCTTGTAATAAATCATTTTTTTGGGATGATAGAATTTCAAGTCTATCCATGGCTTCGCTATGTTCATCCTGAACAGCCATATTTATAGGACCAATATTTTCAATGCTTCTTTGCATTTTAGAAATTTCAATTTCCAACTGCTCCTTGGATTGGTCAACCACTAAATCATTCGGAACAGAAGCGTCATATCTCTCTAAAATTCTCTCTTTTATAATTTTAATCTTTTGTTCTTTTTCTTTTGCTTCAAATTCAGCTTGTTTGAGATCTTCTAATATTTTTTCTCTGTTAGATTGCTCATTTGATATCAAGGCTTGTAGTTCTTCAATCCTTTGATACGTTTCAGTGTATACAGTTTGTTTTAGCTCTAAAATAGATCTTTCCTTTTGAATCTGAGTATTAACAGTGTTCAATTCCTTCTCAAGCACTTTAGTATCTTTTTTGAGTTGTATATCTTCCGCCTCCAGTTGAGTTATTTCATCTTTTATCTTCTGCTGTCTTGATTTTAGCTCAACTGATGTATCTTTGCCCGATTTCCTCTTATAATTCAATTGCTCTCGACGGGACTCAAGCTCAATCAATTTTATCCTAATATCCTGCATGGTAGATTGAGACCTATCCCTCTGTTCCCTATTAATTAGCATAGCATTATTTGCATTTTCTGTTAGTGTCTCGTGAGCCTCTAATTCTAAAGTGCATTTATCTATCTCAGGTTGTAGTACTTTTAAAGCAGTTTCTGAATGTTTTAACTCTTTTTGGAAAAGATTAAAATCATTTCTTAAGGTATCTAATTTCTCCTTATTTTGGTTAACTGACATTTGCTTTCGTGCAATTTTAATATCGACCTGAGATATTTTTTCTCGGTTAGCTTCCAATTTCTTCATGGTTTTATCAAGAACCATTCTCTTATCTTTAAGTTCAATCTCTATTTCAGACATCTCATTTAGGATATCTTTCTCCTCTTCCATCACGAGATCAAGTTGCGACCTAATATTGTTTAATTTCTCTTGCCTCCCGATTGTGTGGCCATGTTCGGAGTACTGTCTGTTTTTTAAAACTAAATCATTTCCTAGATAGGCTCCATCAATATCCACTAAATTCCATTCAGATAGCTCACCAATTTTCGCAGAATCCATTAGGTTTTTCACAATCAATACATCACCTAGAAGGTATTCAGCAAGTGGTTTCAGTTGGTTACTTGTAAGCACAACATCAGACACTTTTGCTTCGATGAATGGTAATTTTGGAGCAGTCTTAACTTTAGGCCTCAATTTTTTTACTTCTTTCAGAGGAATTATTGTTAAATCACCGGCATGCTCTTTTTGTGCTTTTGCTAGAGCCCTCAATGCGGAAGATTTATCCTTGGCTATTAAGCAGTGAGAAAGGTCACCTAAGCCAGTTTCTAATGCGTTATGGTATTTGGAGTTAGTCTGAAATACATCAGCAATAGTGCCTAATATTCCTGTAAATTCTTCAGGATTCTCTAAAACGTATCTCGTACCTTCAGGGAATCCTTCCTTTAATTCTATGAGCTCATTGTAAAAAGATAATTGCCCTTTCATAGAATTTATTGAGGCAGAAGAATTTACTCTTTTTTCTTTGAGAGCATCTTTTTGTTTCTTCAATAATTTAAATTGTATCTCAGTATCCTTATGTAAAGTTATTTCCTTATTAAGGTTATTCTTTTGAATCTTTTTTTCTTCTAATAGTGATACATGTTCTGATTTTAAAATAACACTTTGCTCACTGAGAAACTTTATGTCATCGTCAAGTGTTTTTATTTCGTCTGTTTTGGTCACAATCATTTCTTTGGTCCTCGCATAAAGCGAATTCTTGTCTGATTGCGCTCTTTGTAGTTCCCAACGCTTATTTTGAACACTATCAAGATATTCTACAGAGTCTTGATATTTTTTTTCTATTTTGATAAATGCTTCTTTCTTGGAATTATAAGTATTTATTTCATCGTTGATTGTTGGTTCTAATTCATCCAATTCTTTGTCAAAATCTAAGCTTAGTTGCTTCAACTGCTCTATTTTCAGATAGTTATTCTTGCTTTCGCGGTTTAGGCGATCTATTGTTAATAAAGCTCCCCTACTTTTTTCCGAGTTGATTAGAATCTCATTACGTATGGAATCTCTTCCATCGTTAATCTGCATTATGATATCGTTTAATTTTTTAATTTCCAGTTCTTGAGCTTTGTAAGTTTCTTGTGATTTTCTAAGGTCGTCCTTATAAATTTCAGACTTTGATGATTTATTCTCTTTTAAAAGGTTCCATTCATTGATTTTAGCACGAAGAGGTCGGATGGATGATTCCAACCCATGAATTTGTAAAAATGCAAGTTCGGTATCCTTCATTTTTAATAAGTCTGTTAGCTTTGCATGTCTTTTAAACCTTTTCAACTGCAATTCTAAATGATGAACTTTTTGCTCAACCTCGGCAATGATGTCCTGAACACGATCAAGATCAATTCTTGTGGCTTCAAATCTTCTTAGAGTAGATTTTTTTTGGGTCCTGTATTTGTGTATGCCTGCCGCCTCTTCAAACATTTTTCTACGATCATCTGCATTCTCAGATAATATTTGTTCTATCATTTTTAATTCAATGACAGAGTATGCATCTGCGCCCATACCTGTATCAACAAAGAGATTAATTATATCTTTAAGCCTACATTGGGTTTTATTCAAATAGTATTCAGACTCTCCATTTCTGTAAACCCTACGCGCAATCTCTACATCATTATACTCTGTAGGCAGTTTGCCCGAATTATTGTGCACTGTCATCGAGACTTCACAAACACCAAGTGGCTTTGTACCTTCCGATCCGTTGAAAATGACATCCTCCATTTTACCACTTCTTAATATGGAGTATTTTTGCTCGCCTAAAACCCAGCGAATTGCGTCAACGATGTTTGTTTTTCCACACCCATTGGGACCCACGACTGTGGTTATGCCTTGCCCTAGTTTCATGACCTCTTTATTGGCAAAGGATTTGAAGCCATGCATTTTTAATTCGGATATATACACAAAAACTGGTCTAGATGCGGTTTGTAAAGTTAATGGACATGGACATTATATGATAGAAAAATACCGAACACAATTTACAGTTATTTTTCAATGTTTAAACTGATCACAATCCATGAACTTACAATCTTGATCAATTATATAAGTCTGTCCAGTTTTCCTAGATCGGTAAGTTGTTTTTGATACTAATTTACCATATTGGTTAAAATTAACCGATACAATCCTAGTACCATCTGAATCAAAGATATAATGCTGATAGACATTATATATTCTTCCGTATGGTTTATCGTATGGGGTTTTATTTTGTATTTCTTGATTTATTAGAGTGGTCGAGTTATTTGCGGCTAGGAGGGCTATTATTGGTAAGGCTGTAAAAACTCTAATCAACTCAATAAACCTACTTTATTAACAATTTAAACAAGTCAAAACTACGCTTGTTTATACTTATGTGACAGAATAAGTTTTATTATAAATGATTATCCCGGAGGCCAAACCATTTTTCTGCCCGCGAGTATATGCAAATGTATATGGTAGACTGTTTGGCCTCCCATCTCGTTGCAGTTAAATACTGTTCTATAACCTTCGTCACTAAAACCTTCATTGGTCGCAATTCTACTGGCGATGAAAATAAGCTCTCCTAGCAAATTAACATAATCTTCAGTAATGTGATTAAGGGTTTGAATATGCTTTTTGGGAACTACTAAAGCATGGAATGGGGCCTGTGGATTAACATCTTTGAAGGAAATTATTTTGCTATTTTCAAAAATAATTTCAGCCTTTAATTCTCCGTTTATAATTTTACAAAACAAACATTCTTTCATCACATACTAATTAAGTTAACAACTCATTTAATACTGAAATTGTGGCCTGAGCTGCTGTATCCGAACGCAAGCGTCTATCAGACAGGGTATAGAATTCTGCGTCTCTATCTTTAAGTAATTTATGTTCATCATTGTCGAAATCACCTTCAGGACCAATGAGAATATTAATATTTTCACCTTTTTTAATTCTTAGACCTGACAGTCTATTTTCAGATTTTTGCATACCAACTAAATTCTTACCTTTTGCATCTTTTAACCACATATTAAGGTCTACTGGCTCTAGTAATTTTGGGAAAAAACTTCTATTGCATTGTTTTGCAGATGCTTTAATTATTCTCCTGCATCTATTTATATTTAAAGACTTTTTTATGCATCGGTTCGTGATTATTGGATGTATCTCTTTGATTCCAAGTTCGGTTACCTTTTCAATAAGGCTCTCAAACCTCTGCCCCTTTGTTAAAGCTGGAACAATATTTAAACTGAATGTGTTCTCGCCTAACCCAATGATTGTTTCAACTATCTTCCCATAAACAATTTTATTTTCGATTGAAGTTATTTGGCCAACATACCCCTTACCGATACCATCCAATAAATATATATTTTCTGATAAATCAGNTCGTAAAACTTGAGTAAGGTGATGAGATTCATGATCATCAAGGTAAAAAGTATCTCCTTTTACGTTCTTAGAGTTTAAATAAAAAGCCTTATTTGGTGTCACTTTCCAGGGCGATTGAAACTGATATGAATTAGAGTGCCAGAATAATCCTGCATTTGATCTATCTCATTTTTGAGGGGCAACAACTCAATTCCCAACATTACTGATACAGATGTTTGTCCAACCATTTTAAAATCAATACCTAGACCAAGGAAACCACCTTGGTTCAGATGTATATCAGGCTCTTCCCATCTTTCTTTAAAACTACCAGTTTCTTTTCCATCAAAGCTTAAAACTCCGCCGGCTCGTGCAGTTATAAACGGAGAGAAATTATTTTCGATTTTTCCAACAAATGGGTAGTAATTTGCTCCCAAAAATATTGGGACCATGAATAAACTTTTTCCTCCAATGGATTCATATCCACCAGTGAACTGGTTATAATACACACTCTCATCGGAGGACTTTATGTCATACAGCCTTACTTCACCATTAAACGAGATAGTTTCAGATTCATGGAGAATTTGTCTCGTAAAAAATACACCTGAGCCACTTTTACCAATGTCAATACCAAAACCATTGTGAGCCTCATCGAAATTTGCCACCAAAAGTGGACAAAAAATAAAGAATAACAATATTTTCATGATTAAAACCCGATTATAGGTTAGCTAGTGAGCGTTGAATTGACATATGATTAGTTTTTGTATCGAATCGCAATAGCTCATTCCACTTTTTCTTCAAATTCAGCATCTTGAATATCCATTTTTGATAATTTTGCTTTGACATCGTATTTTGCTTTCTGTCTACTATTTGATCTTGAAAAACGAAAAATAGCAAACACAGGCGATATCAACTTATAAAGAAAATAAGCTGTGAAAATGTAAAATAACCATTTAATCATTACAGTTCAGACACAGGATTATAAAACTTTGTTCCTGATACAGGTTGACGTATGTATCTTATAACTTCTTCCAAATCTTTTTTGTTGTTTACAAAATCAATGTTATTAGTATTAATTATAATCAAAGGAGTTTCCTGGTATCTAAAAAAATATTCTGTGTAAACTTGGCCGAGAGCATCAATATATTCGCTAGTAATGTCTGATTCCATAGTTCTTCCGCGATTTAATATATTTTTCATCAAAGTTTCGGTATCAGCCTGTAGGTAAATTACTAAATCAGGCCTTATTATGTTTCTCTCTAAAAGGTTTGCAACTGTATCATACAAGTGCATTTCTTTTTCATTAAGGTTTAATGATGCAAATAATCTATCCTTGACAAACATGTAGTCTGTAATCAGCAAATTTTGGAACATGTCGACCTGCCGGAGCTCCTGTTGCTGTCGATATCGCTGAAGTAAAAAAAATAGCTGGGTTTGGAATGAATATCTTTCAGGGTCTTTATAAAAATCTGGTAGGAATGGATTTTCTTCAAATTCTTCAAGAACTAGTCTTGCTCCTATTTCTTTCGAAATTAAGTTTGCTAAACTAGTTTTCCCTACCCCTATTGGACCTTCAATCGCAATATAATATAGATTTTTCAAGCCCGTATATCCATTTGATGTCTTTTAACTACAGATGTGTCTGGACAATGTTTAATTAATTCTTTTATGTGCATATTTGAATGTGGAATTTGGAATTCAGGTTCAATTTCAGCAAATGGAATTAATATAAATTTTCTGAAAGCAATCATTGGATGGGGCAATATTAACTCGTCAGTTTCGATAATGGCATCTCCATGATAAAGTATGTCAATATCAATTATCCTGGGCTGGTTTTTTTCTCTCGGCGTAGGTCTGCCAAGCATTTTTTCAACTTTTTGAGATATGTCAAGAATATCAAAAGGCTTTAATTTTGTTTTGAACCTAACAACAGAATTTAAAAAGTTGGGCTGATCCTCATTATACAGCGGTACAGTGTCATAATATGAGGAGCTTGTTATGTTGCTGATGTCAAAATTAATTGACAACGCCATAGTTGCTTGGGCTAAATTAGATTCACGGTTCCCGATATTCGACCCCAAAGATAAGTATACCTTTCTTTCCTCCATCTATTTTCTCCTAACTAATTCAACTTCGATGGTGTCAAAATTAGCATCAATAGGGGCATGCGGCTTCCTTATCCTTATTCTCACTTTTTTGACAGGGTATTTGTCTAACAATTCATCACAAATTGACGAGGCAACAGTTTCAACTAATTTACAGTCTTTTTTCCTGAAAACGTCATTAATGCTATTTATTACTTCGCCATAATCAACAGTGCTACTTATATCATCAGAATTGCCAGGATTGGAAAGTCTAAGATATAATTCTGCATCAATCTCAAAAATTTTATCTTCATTCTTTTCAAAATCATAAACACCATGACGTCCAGGAATCTTAAGGTTAATTATTCTAATTTTATCCATTTACTTAACGAACTGGACTTTTTGAGTTTGGGATGTATTAGGCGTCAATAGATTCAAAATATACGTACCAGATGCCTTTCCAGTTGCATCCCAGGTAAGGGCATTACTTCCATTACTATTTCCTAATATGCTAATTTTATCAACAAAGTTACCATTAATATCGTATATATTTATTACAGGTTTTGTAGCATCATTAATATCTGGAATAAAATATTCTATGGTAGTCTTACTATTGAAAGGGTTTGGGTATGCTGGATGCATGGTAATTTTAAATTCTGAAGCGTTCATATTATCTAATGATAAATATTCTACTTCTTTGAGTATCCAATTATTTGGATCTAATAAAATATTATCAGGTACGAAATCAACATGACCGAGATTATAATCCTGAACCGGTTCATCGTTTTCAACTGTGAGTACAGATGTTTGACCAGCAGAGATTATTTTAATATCTATCGGCATCTCGAAATATTGCCAAGATTGAGTCTGTTGAATTCTAATTATTAATTCTTGATTCTCTGAAATATCCCAAGACAATGCATATTTTGGGTAGTATTCACCGTAGATCCATTGCTGAAAAAAATTCTCCAGATTTAATCCTGATTGGCTCTCACAAACTAATTTGAAATCTTCTGTACTTGCACTTGCATATGCTAATGAGTCATTTGATCCATAGGATTTTAGCGTTGAAAAAAAAGCATCATCTCCCATCACTCCTCTCAACATATGCAAAACCCATCCTGCTTTGTTATATGAGAGATTACCATTAAATATCTGGCTCGTTGTGTTTGGCTCCTCAACATATATTGTTCCTGATCCGTAGTATGTATGATTGTTCCAGTAATTGATGTAGGCGTTCTGTCCTCCAATGTGTTCTTCCCAAATTGCCTCCGAAAATCTAGCAAAACCCTCGTTGAGCCAAATGTGGTGAAAACTTTCACAGGTTACCAGATTACCCCACCATTGATGACCGAGCTCATGCGCAATGAGCCACTCAGAATGGCCACCCATGCTTGAAATTGTTTGGTGCTCCATACCACCACCTCTGCCAAATTCCACATGCCCATACTTTTCACCCATAAAAGGATATTCGCCGAATTTTTCTGCAAACACTTCTATCATTTCTTTTGTCTTTGAGTAATTCTCATGCACCAGGTTGTAGTGATCTGGATAAACATAATATTCAAGAGGCAGAGCATCACCATTTAAACCAATGTATTCATCCACCCACTTGATGTAGGGGTACGTGGTAATAGAAACAAGATATGTAGATATCGGGTATCTTTCAGACCAATGATATTTTATTTTACCTCCAGGCATATCTATCTGTTCTTTTAATTTACCATTTGAAACGGCTATTTGGGGGCTTGGTAGGATGATTTCTATGTCCAAAGAATCTGCTTTATCAGATGGATCATCCTTGCAAGGCCACCAATCTCTTGCTCCGTAAGGTTCGGACAATGTCCAAACATGAGGTATCCCCTCATGTTCATCAAAATTAAAAGAACCGAAACCAGTTGCTAGAGGTGTCCCGTGATAGAATACAGTAACGTTAAACTGGTAGCCCTCAGGAACAGCAATGGGAGCTGGTATTTTGATTAGGTTGTCATTGTGGAGGAAGTTAATCAGCTCATTGCCTAGTTTTACAGAATCGACAGTCAAGTTACTACTGAGATCCAATTCAATAAAAGCTGGTTGATCCATACCAACTGAGCCCTCCACCAAAACCGAGCCAAAAATTTCAGAGTTTTGTAAATCGATATCGATGCTTATGTCATAATAGTTGATGTCAATTTTGTTCTGATTTTCTGTACCACTTAAATTACGCAATAGGGCTTTTTCTAAAAGTTTTTGACTTCCGCAAAGTTTATTATTTTTATCGAAATTTTGCGCGAGAAGATAGTTCAAACTTGCAGGAAACAATATACATGCTAAAATGACAAATCTGAGTGAAAAGATTCTAACTATTGTCCTTACCATTATTTTTTTGATAATATTCGGTTTAGATCTATAATTAAAAAAGAAGTAACTGGTGATGAATCTTGATAAAAATATTTTTTGCCAAATGATCTACCTAAAATATTTATGAACAATTAGAGATCAGCTTCTTGATAATTTTCTTTAAAAACAGTTTATAATATTGTGCTTGAAAAGATTAGCTATTCCTTTCCAGGTTTTATTCTATCAAACTTAAGATTTTCATATTTTTCCCACATATTGGATCCTGAGGCCTCTGCAAAACGATAGGCAAATTCAAGTGCCTCCACAAATGGTTTATTTGCATATTCCCCGTGCGAATAAAATTCATCTACCCATTTGACAATCTCTGAAATCCTTACTAACTCTAGCTGATCAAAAATACCGTAAACCATCTCAGCACGATTATTATAATACCATTCTGTAATTCCTCCATATCCAACATTTTCTTTAAGCTCAGAATGGGTCTCATAAACTTGGGTCAAATAGGAAAATAGAAAAATTTCTTTTTCCTCTTGCGTAAGGGTCTTCCAATAGGTAACTACCGGTGATAATGTCCCCTGAATATTTTGAGCATAGACAAAGGTTAGAGAAAGAAAAATAATTATTTGTCTCATTACAATCCTTTTTTTAACAACTCTTCTAATTTAACCACTACAATAATACGATTCCACTAAGCACAGTGACAATGTTAAAGATTGTCAGGTTCAACCCAATCACCATTTGTGCTTATCAAATCAATTAATGCGTCAACAGCATTTTCAGACGGTATATTTTTCTCCACAACCTCCTGTCCTTTATAAAGCGAAATTAGACCAGGACCGGTGCCCACGTAACCATAATCTGCATCGGCCATTTCTCCCGGACCATTGACAATGCATCCCATAATACCAATTTTTATGCCTTTTAGATGATTGGTCCGTTTGCGAACTATTGCGGTGGTTTCTTGCAGATCAAATAGTGTCCTTCCACAGGACGGGCACGAAATGTATTCAGTTTTAGAAATTCTTGTCCTGCTAGCTTGAAGAATACCAAATGCAGTTTCATTAACGAAATTTAATTCATTATCCGATCTTAGCCATATACCATCACCTAAGCCATCAATTTGGAGCCCACCAATGTCTGAAGCTGAGTACAAAATAAATTCCTCGCGGGTTAAACTCTCGTATGATTTTCTAATTATTAAAGGATTCGTAAGGTTATTTGTGATTAGACTTATAATTTCAGATCGTTGTATATGAAAGCCCGTATCAATATCTCCATCAATTACGAGAACACAATTCTTCAATTTAGAAAGAGTGTGAATGTTTTTTTTGATATCAGGAACTATTAAAAAAGAAATTATATCCTCAGGAATTGAGTCTACTTCACTATAATCAAATAATGGATAGTATCCATCTTGCTTCAAATAATGATTTTCATTTTGTATGATCGATAAGGTACCAGGAATTTCAAAGTCTATTTTATTGTTTCCAACGTAAAGATAATCAACTGCCATTTCTGTTATATGCCACTTATCCTGATCCTCTTTGTAGAAATATCCAAACATCTGTAAATCGTCTGGACTAATGACTTTGGTCTTCGATAGATCTCCTACCACCCTGGGAACCTGGTTCGCGCCCACATTTAATAGCTTTTCAGATGACCTTCTCTTATAAAAAAATGGATCATAAGGTANATCAAGAGGTTTTGATAAAGCCTTTTTATCACCAAATTTAGAGCTATACCTTTCAACAAGTATTTTAGCTACTGGGAGTTCGGCCTCTGGCTCCTCAGTTAGTGAGACTCTTATTGTATCTCCAAGTCCATCATGAAGTAGAGTGCCTATACCAACTGCCGATTTAATTCTACCATCCTCAGCCTCGCCTGCCTCCGTAACACCAAGGTGAAGAGGATAGTTCATATCTTCAGAATTCATTTTATTTACCAGCATTCTATATGCCTGCACCATTACTTGTGTATTGCTAGATTTCATTGATAAAATAATATCATTGTAGCTCTCACCCTCTGCAATACGTATAAACTCCATTGCAGATTCTACCATACCGAGAGGGGTATCTCCATATCTGCTTAGAATTCTATCTGATAATGATCCATGGTTTGTTCCAATTCTCATCGCAGTTCCGTACTCTTTGCAAACTCTAACTAATGGGATAAACTTTTCTCTTATCCTATCAAGCTCCTTAAGGTAGCTCTCATCTGTATAATTATGGTGCTCAAACTTTTTTCTATCAACATAATTACCAGGATTTATTCTAACTTTTTCGACTATTTGTGCTGCTACAAAAGCTGCTTTTGGAGTGAAGTGAATATCTGCAACTAGTGGATTATGAAAACCTTTTGATTTCAAGCCATCACGAATATTTTTCAAGTTTTTTGCATCATTAATACTCGGTGCAGTAATACGTACTATTTCACAACCTGCCTCAATCATTCTGATAGATTGTTCAATAGTACTTTTTGTGTCCATTGTATCAGTTGTAGTCATTGACTGAAGGCGTATGGGATTGTCTCCTCCTACGCCAACATCTCCGACCATGACGCAACGAGTCTGGCGCCTTTTTCTTATAGATATGTTATCACAATATTTCACTGTCATTAATTTCTGTAAGGTTTCTTCAAATATAGTTTAGCTTGGTTGATTGATCCCGAAAAATTATCAAGATAAATACAGTTATAATAACTTTCTTTGGCCTTTGAACGGTTATACAGCTTATCATATGACATGCCTTCGAGTAGAAATGCATTCCCAAGAACGATATCTAATTCTGCACTGTAGTTTTCAATTGTAAATGATA
>FUFK010040273.1_pt1 | contig 15098 bp, 14 predicted proteins | sample 1021851 | NCBI WGS metagenome assembly FUFK01 (sample SAMEA51879418, study PRJEB19060) | metagenome | reverse complement strand
TAAACCCTTAAATCTTTGTATACTCATTTTAGATTTTTCAATTTCAATCAATTTTAAAAACTCCTTAGACCCTTTCTTCAATTTTTTGATTTCCTTATTATTAGTCATTATATAATTTTCTAATTCTTCTTCGTCTTTTATATAAATTCCTTTAGAACCTTTATTAATTTTAAATAATGGTGGTTGAGCAAGGTAAACATGTCCATGTTCTATTAATTTGTTAAAAGGTTTATTATTAAAGAATGTTAATAATAATGCCCTAATATGTGATCCATCTACATCAGCATCTGTCATTATAATTATTTTTCCGTACCTTAAATCTTTTAAATCAATTTCATGAGCCTTTGGATCTAATCCAAGTGCATTAATTAAGGTAACTATTTCATTTGAAGATATCATTTTAGACAATGCTTTTGTTCTTTGATCTGAACCATTTCCATTTCCATTTTTTTTAATATTCAAATCTTCAACGTAAGTATTAAGTATTTTTCCTCTTAAAGGTAGGACTGCTTGATTTGATCTGTTCCTACCTTGTTTNGCTGAACCTCCAGCTGAATCTCCCTCAACAATAAATAATTCTGTTCCCTCTTGTTTTCCTATTTGACAATCTGCTAATTTACCTGGAAGACCACTCAATTCAATAGCACCTTTTCTTCTAACATTTTCTCTTGCTTTTCTTGCTACATCTCTGGCCATTGCGGCTTGTATTACTTTNGCTAAAACTATCTTAGCTACTGATGGATTTTGATCAAACCATATAGACAATTTTTCATTTACTAATGTTTCNACAATCATTCTNACTTCTGATGAAACTAACTTGTCTTTTGTTTGAGAAGAAAATTTAGGATCAGGAATTTTTGCTGATAGAACACATGTTAAACCTTCTTTGATGTCATCCCCAGAAATAGTTAGTTTATTTCTTTTAAGAAGATTATTTTCATTTGCATACTTATTTATTATTCTTGTTAAAGCACTTCTNAAGCCTAATAAATGTGTCCCCCCNTCTTTTTGATAAATATTATTCGTATAAGGAAAAATATCTTCAGAATATCCTGCATTCCATTTTAACGAACATTCCAATTCTACATCATTTTTTTTGCCCTCAATATAAATTGGTTTTCTAAATAGATCATTTCCGTTTTTATTTTGTAATTTTTCTCTTTTCTCATCTAAATAATCTACAAATTCTATTAAGCCTCCATCATATTTAAATTCTAAGATTTTTTCTTTTTTTTGAGTATTATCAATAAAAGTTATTTTTATACCTTTGTTCAAAAAAGCTAGTTCTCTCATTCGTTTAATTAGTATATTTGCACTAAATTTGATTGATGAGAAAACTTCTTTTGAAGGTAAAAAAGTTATTAGAGTTCCTGTTTGTTTTGATTTACCTGAAATTTTAAGAGGTGCTTTTGCTTCACCATTACGAAATTCAATAGAATATTTTTTTCCATCTCTATTTATCTCTAAGAAGAGTTTTTCTGAAAGAGCATTAACAACAGAAACTCCCACACCATGTAGTCCTCCTGAAACCTTATAAGAGTCATGGTCAAATTTTCCACCAGCATGAAGTTGTGTCATGATTACTTCGGCAGCAGATTTTTTTTCACCTTTATGTATATCTGTTGGTATCCCACGGCCATCATCATTGATAGTTACAGTTCCATCAGAATTTAATTTTACATTAATATTTTTACAATATCCTGCTAGAGCTTCATCAATCGAGTTATCGACAACTTCATAAACCATGTGATGTAAACCTGTTCCATCATCGGTATCACCAATATACATACCTGGTCTTTTTCTTACCGCCTCTAAACCTTTGAGCACTTTAATAGAATCTGCTTGATATGTATTTGTTTTTGTCATTTTTAAATTTTGGAAGACAATAGATTATAACATTTTTTTCAAAAAATGCTGATTTATCTTCAAAAAAAGATAAAGTTAATTAAGTTATTTCTATCAAATATTGACCTATTAATGGCGGAGAGAATGGGATTCGAACCCATGAAAGAGTTTCCCCTTTACACGCTTTCCAAGCGTGCGCCTTAAACCACTCGGCCATCTCTCCAAAAATTGATATTATCATATTTTAAGTTTGATAGTTTAAAATTATTTTAGTTAGTTGACATAAGAAAAGTAAACCCATAAAAACAATGTGCAAAATGGGTGTTACTTTTTTTGAATTTAAATTTTTAGAATTAATCAAAAAAGATATTAATTTTGGAAAAGTCTTGACCATTGGAAGACAGGAAATAATATTAAGTAATCAAGAAAAAAAATTGTTCAAAATAGACAATAGTCAATTAAGAGATCAAAAATATATAGATAAGATACTTTTAAAACGATTTAACTCTTTATCCGTAGACTCAGTGGATTTTTCTGATTTTGAGAAAGCAACAATAATAGCTGATCTTAATAAACCCATGGAAAAAAAAAATTCATTTGACACCGTAATAGATTTTGGCACAAGCGAACATGTTTTTAATATCGCACAGTGTCTTCAGAATATTGCAGATTTATGCAAAAAAGACGGTATAATTTTACATTCCCTACCAGCTAATAATAACTGTGGACATGGATTTTGGCAATTTTCACCAGAATTATTTTTTTCATTATATACAAAAGAAAATGGTTTTTCTGATACAGAAATTTTCTTATTTAACTCAATTAATAAATATAATTTATGGAAAATTAAAAAACAGCCTATTGGAAATAGATTGGAGTTATCATCAGATATCCCATTATTTTTACTAGTTAAAACAAAAAAAATAAAAGAAATTACATATCAAAATGTTAATCAATCTGATTACCAATTTCTATGGGATAAGAATGTTATTACTGAAAGTAAAAGTAAAACTAAAATTAGTAAAATTTGGAAAAAAATTAAATTGAATTTCAAAAATTTTTTTCTAAAAAAATTATTACCAAAAAAATTGGGTGAACAAATTGAAGGAAAAAATAATTTATTAAAAAAAAACTACTTAAAAAGTATTTATCTTAATAAAATTAAAATTTAGACAATAATAATTTTTTGTATCTTCTAAAAGTTCTTTGCTGTCTATTTTTAAATCTTGTAATGAAATCTCTTTTTAAATCTCTTCTCGCAATAATTGGGAAGTTTTCTAAATGATACCAAATTCTCCTTCTGCCATTTTCTGCCCATTCACACTCAGAAGTTGATAATTTAAAAAACTTATTTTTTTTTGATAAAATTGAAAAAACACTTTGGTCCCATCTACTCTCCACAAACCCAAGATCTTCAGGACTTTTGGATTTAGTTCCATCTATCAAATGATTTTTTTTCATCACGTTAAGCCAATTTTTTAAAATTATTTTATTCCTCAATGTTTTTTTTAAAAAAAAAGATCCAGACCAAATTTGAGGTGAATTTAATATTTTAGAATTTTTTTCATAATTAAAATATTTAAGTAAATCCTTTTTAGAATATTGAAATTCAAAATACTTTTGAAAATGTAGATCAACATTATTTTTGCCTAAATTTTTTCCATCATATTCAAACACTAATGATTTATATTTATTGGCAAACTTTATATAATTTTTAAATCTATTAATTCCATTAGAGTTGAAGTGACACCCTATATCTGAATATTGTAAAACACTATTTTCAGGTATCTTTTTAAAAAAATCTAAAACAATATAAGGTTTCCAAATGCCATATCCAAAAGCCCGATTTTCTTTAAATAGGTTTTTTTTTATTTTTTTTTGGAAATTTTTAAAAAGGTCATTTTGATCATAAATTTTGATATTTGTTTTTTTATAAAAAAAACTGGCTTGCTTTAAAAATCTTTTTTTACTTCTTGATAAATCATCAGACGCAAAAGAACAAAGAAAAATATTATTTATCATAATTTTCAAAAAATATCCACGGCCACTCTAGATATTTAGTATTTTTTTTAAACCAAAAAGGTAAAAATCTTTCTGCGAGATAAGCATACAATCTACCAGTGTCATATCCTTTCAAATTTTCAAAACCAAAAAGCTTTTCACAATTAAAAAGCCACTCGAATAAATCAGCAAACCAATGATTTAAAATTTTTGTCTTAGAAATACACATTATGTTTGGATGTAAAATTGAAGTATTACTTACATAATCATAAAATTCGTGTTTATATTTATTATTCATTACTGAAATTGCTTTTTTTAAATTCCCGTGCCCATGGTGCATATCAAAATGTAATAATAAATTTTTTTTGTTTTTATTTATTAAAATTGACGGGTCACGTATAATAGATTTCCAACCTCTTTTAATCAATTTTGAATTTTTTACATCTCTAACACTAATTGGGTTACAAATAATTGACTCATAATTAAACCAAGCAGGATCTGGCTCAATGAGCAGACTTTCTTTGAAATTATCTTTGTTTATAGAAATATTTTCAAAATTTTTATTAATCCAAAATCTTCTTTTTTGACAAAATCCTACCCAATTTTGGTTGGATAAATCCAATTTATTTTTCCAATACCAATAGTGAAAAGTCAACTCAGAATAATATTTCTCTTTATCAAAAATATTTTTGTCCCTATCAGATCTTAAATAATTATTTTCAAATTTTTCGGAACCAACAATTGCAAGTTTATATTTAAAATTCTCTAAAATATTGATTCTTTTATTCGTTACGCAATAAATTTCTAGATCACTCATAATTTTTGAATAAATAATTGAGAATTTGATACTTTTAATATTTTAAATCTTTTTTTTAATTCTTTTAAATATGCATTAATAACATAACATGGGTTATCCTCAATTTTATCAAAAAATTTCCAAATAAAGTCATCAAAAATTAATATCCCATCTTTATTCAATACTTTCCAAGCATTCTTAAAATCTTTTAAAACTTGTTCAGCTTTGTGATATCCATCTATATAAATCAAATCAAAGGTTAAATTATTATCTAAAAAAAATTCATCACTTGTGCATTTTTTTTTTTTAACATTGTCGAATTCTCTTAAATTTTCATTAAAATTGCTTTCTAGCTTTTCAAAATTCAAATCATTATATTCTTCAGTTCCAATCCAATTATCTACACAGTAAATTTTTGTATTTTTCAAATGTCTAGCAAAAAACATCGAGGAGTTACCCTCAAAACTTCCTATTTCTAATAAATTTTTTATTGATCTATCTTTTATAACTGAATTGAAGTTATAAGCATGTGGTGAAAAATAATCATGTGTTATTTTTTTACTTTTTAAATAATTTATATTTTCTTTCTTAGACTTTTTAATTTCTTTTTTTATAATAAAGTTTGATAATTTAGATAAAATAAATTTTATAATAATATCACTTCCGGCATTTGATTTTTTCAAAAAATAGACTTTCTTTATAAAATTGATCATTCTATTTTATTTTTTTAAGAACTATTAAAAATCTTGAATTTATCAGAGAGTTTCTAATTTTTCCATTTTTTATTGAATAATTCAAAGTGTCTAAAATTTTATAATTTTTTAAAAATTTATTTTTGATTTCTAAACTTGAATAATATTTATATATTGTTGTATCTGGATTGTAATTATTAAAGATATTAAAAAAAGAGTAGAAAAACTTATAAAATTTATTAGGTGAAACAATAATAAATATTCCTTTACTCTTTAATTTTTTCTCTAAATTTCTTATTAATTTATAAGGGTTTTCAATATGTGCTATTACATGGCTCAAAACGACACAATCAAAGAAACCGTTTTTAAAGGGTATTTTTTTTTTAATAATCTTTATATTTTTTGAATATAATTTAAGTTCTTCTTTAATTTTTTTATTATTATCTATCCCCCAATAATTAATATCATTATTTAAATATTTATTTAACAGACCATCATTACATCCAAAATCTAATATTCGATTTACATTTTGTTTTTTAAGAATTTTAGAAATAATATTTTTTTCTGCAATTTGATTTATATTTTGAGAAAATTTTTTTACCTTTTTATGATAATTTGGATTTCGTTTGCCTTTAATCATAATAAAAACTTTTAGGAAATCTTTTATAACTTCAATAATTCTCATATATTTTATTGTTTGAATTCTATAGTAGTATTGATATCAAATATATTTAAATGATCAAAAATCAAAAACTTTATGATTGTATCCCTTTTTACCAAAGCAATTTATTATTTGAGTTAAGACTTCATACTCTTATAAATATAGTCGACAAATTTATTGTTTGTGAGGCTACAAAAACCCATTCTGGTGAAACGAAAGAGCTTATCTTTGACTTTAAAAGATTTCATAAATTTAGAGATAAAATTAAATACATTGTAGTAGATGATATGCCTGATAATAAGAGTAAAATATTTGATAAATACCCTTTATATAATTTCCAAATAGATAAGCTTATAAATGGTATTAAAGAAGCTGAAGATGAGGATTTTATCATGATTTCAGATGAAGATGAAATACCAAATCCTAATGTAATTAAAGATTATAACTACGAAAATTTTAAATATGCAATTTTTTTACAAAATTTATACTATTATAAATTTAATATTCAAAATAAAGATGAATTTAATGGAAATGAGTGGCCAGGATCACGAATATGTAAAAAAAAAAGTTTAAAAAAATTTTCTACTTTTAGATCTTTAAAAACAAAAAATTTAAAGGCACCTTTCTGGAAATTTTGGAAAGAAAAAAGCATTCAATTAATAAAAAATGGTGGTTGGCATTTTACTTATCTCATGAACGCAGAAAATATCGCAAAAAAAATAAAATCTTCTGAACATAATGAATTTAATAGATCGAATTTTACCCAAATTAAAAAGATTGAATATAGAATGAACAATCTAATTGATCCGTTTGATAGATCGAATAAATTAAAAAGAGTTAATATTGATGAAAGCTTTCCAGAATATTTAATTAAAAATCAAGATTTTTATTCAGAATGGATATTAAAATGATTTATTTTTCAAAACCATTTATAACAAATCTCGAAATCGAAGAAATTCAAAAAGTTTTAAAATCTGGTGTATTAACAGACGGCTTCTATCAAAAACTCTCAGAAAAGATTATTAAAAAAAGATTAAAATCAAAATATATTGCTCTAACGCAAAGTTGTTCAGATGCATTGGAACTTTCTTGTTTGCTGATTGATCTTAAACCTGGTGATGAGGTAATCATGCCATCATACACATTTACATCCACAGCAAATTGTGTTGCATTGAGAGGGGCAAAACCTGTTTTTGTCGATATTAAAGCTAACGATATGTGCATAGATATCGATCAGATTGAAAAAATGATCACAAAAAAAACTAGAGCAATAATAGTTGTTCATTATGGTGGAAAATGCATGAATCTAAATAAGATTATTAAACTAAAAAAAAAATATAAATTATATTTAATTGAAGATGCAGCACACTCTTTTCTCTCGAAATATAAGAATAAGTTTGCTGGCACGATTGGTGACATAGGTGTTTTCAGTTTTCATGAAACAAAAAATTTAGTTGGATCTCAAGGTGGTGCTATATCAATTAATAACAAGAAATTTTTAAAAAGAATTGATAATTTATTAGATAAAGGAACAGATAGGTCTAGTTTTTTAAAAGATTACAAAAAACAATTTATTCGAGAAAAACCAAGAAAAGCAAAATCAAAAAAGTATTATTCATGGGTAGATATTGGATCNGAATTTAGAGCAACGGAAATAGTATCGGCTTTAATTTACTCTCAGTTAAAAAAGGAAAAAATTATTTCTCAAAAAAGAAAGGCTATTTGGCTATCTTATAAAAATTTTTTTTCAAAATTAAATCATGATCAAATTTCAATTCTTGATAATGAGAACAAAGATCATAAAAATTCTTATCATTTATTTATTCTGAAAATAAAATCTTTGAATTTTGCCCGAGAATTTAGAGAATATCTTCAAAAGAATAAAATACCTGCTACTTTTCATTATGTGCCCTTGCACTCTTCTTTATTCGGCAAAAAATTTAGGAGTGGAGATATGAAAGTGACTAATAGTATATGGGGTAAAATTATAAGACTCCCTATTTATCCTGAATTAAGTAAAGACCAAATAAAGTTTATACTAAGAAAGATAACTAAATTTTTAGAATAAATTAATCATTTTTACTAATCTTTAAGACTCCAATAAAAGCTTCTTGTGGAATTTCAACTCGACCAAATTGTTTAGACCTTGCTTTACCCTTTTTCTGTTTTTCTAAAAGTTTTCTTTTTCTATCAGTTGCTCCCCCTCCATGGATTTTTGTCAAAACATCTTTTTTAAAGCCCTTTATAGTTTCTCTTGCAATAATTTTACCTCCAATAGCAGCTTGAATGGGTATCATAAAATTATGTCGAGGAATTAAGTCTTTCAATTTTTCACAAACTTCTCTTCCAGTTCTTTGAGCAAAGTCCTTGTGTATCATCATTGCAAGAGCATCTACTGGTTCACTATTGACTAATATGCCTAACTTTACTAGGTCACCCTCTCTATGTGCGATAATTTCATAATCAAAACTTGCATAACCACTTGTCATAGATTTAATTCGGTCATTGAAATCAAATACTACTTCGTTTAAAGGAAGTTCGTAGTTTAGTACTGCTCTATTGCCTGAATAACTTAGATTAGTTTGAATGCCTCTTTTATCCTGGCATAATTTTATAATTGATCCCAAATATTTATCAGGAGTAATTATAGTTGCCTTTATCCAAGGTTCCTCAATAAATTTTATAAATGTAGGATCTGGAAGACTTGAAGGATTATGCAAATCAATTATTCCACCTTTGTTTAAATGCACCTTGTAAACCACTCCAGGAGTAGTTGTGAGTAAATTAACATCGAATTCTCTTTCAAGTCTTTCTGTAATTATTTCAAGGTGAAGTAATCCTAAAAATCCACATCTGAAACCTAAACCCAAAGCAGATGATGACTCAGCCTCGTATGAAAAACTTGCATCATTTAACTGTAATTTGGCTAAACCATCCTTTAGTTTTTGATATTCTGAACTATCTACAGGAAATAAACCACAAAATACTACGGGTTTGCTAGGTTTAAATCCTGGTAATGCATCAACAGCAGGTTTTGAAGCATCACAGATAGTGTCTCCAACTTTTGTCTCCGATAAAATCTTTATTCCAGTTGTAATAAAACCAATCTCACCAGCATTTAATTCATTTATATCTTTTGGTTTAGGTGTAAATACACCAACTTTTTCAACTAAGTAATCCTGGTTAGTTGAGAGCATTTTGATTTTCATATTTTTAATGATCTTACCATCTATCACTCTTACTAATATCACCACTCCAAGATATGTATCGTACCAACTGTCTACTAATAGACATTTTAAATCTTGTTCTAAGTTACCTTTTGGTCCAGGTAATTGATTGATTATTTGTTCTAATATTTCATCAATACCTTCTCCAGTTTTACCTGAGCATGGAATAGCATTTTCTGTATCAATACCAATTACATCCTCAATCTGTTTCCTAGTTCTATCTAAATCTGATGCCGGTAAATCAATTTTATTTAAAACTGGAATAATTTCATGATTTATATCAAGAGCTTGGTAAACATTTGCTAAGGTTTGCGCTTCGACGCCCTGTGTACTATCAACAATAAGTATAGAACCTTCACATGCATAGAGAGATCTGCTAACCTCATAACTAAAATCAACGTGCCCAGGGGTATCTATTATATTTAATATATAATCTTTACCGTTTTTTGCTTTATAGTTTAATTTAACAGTTTGAGCTTTAATTGTAATCCCTCTTTCCCTCTCAATATCCATTGAATCTAAAACTTGTGATTTCATCTCTCTCTCTGTCAAACCACCACATTTATGAATAATTCTGTCTGCAATTGTCGATTTACCGTGATCAATGTGGGCAATAATTGAAAAATTTCTTATATTGTCGATATTGTTCATTTAGGTATTAAGATCTAATTTTAGCGCCAGTTTTATCTTCAACAGTCTTGATTATCAAATTATTAATTTTTTCTAAATCATTCTCATTTAAAGTTCTCTCAGATGATTGTATAGTTACACTTATAGCTATCGATTTCTGATTTTCAGGAATATTATCACCCTCATAAACATCAAAAACTTTAATATCTTTTATTAAACTTGCGTCTACATTTGAAATAGTATCTATCAAATCTTGGGCTTTTACCTCTTTGTTTACGATAAATGCGAAATCTCTCTCAGATTTTTGATAATCTGAAAATGAAAATTTTACTTTTAGATCTTTAAGGGTTTTNTTGGGTAATTCTAAATTTTCCATAAAGATCTCAAAACCAACTAAAGACTCTGTTTTAATATCNATTTGTTTTAAAATATTTGGGTGAATTTCTCCAAAATATGCAGCTATNTGATTTTTTTTATTATTTAAAAATAATCTTCCTGATTTCCCAGGGTGATAATAATTGGGTGTTTTATTATCGATAAAAAATTTTTCTGAATTATAACCTACTTCAACTAAAGTTTGAACAACATCTCTTTTCACATCAAATACATCTATGTTTCTATCTTTTTCAATCCAAGATAATCTAGATTTTTTACCTGCTGACAAACCACAAACTACCGTATTTTGTTCACCAGGATTAGAACCATTAAAAATAGGACCTATTTCAAATATTGATAAATCTTTAAAACCTCTGTCGAGATTTTTATTAATATATAATATTAAATTTGAAAAAATTGAATTCCTTAAAACTCCTAATTCTGAACTAATAGGATTAATAATTTTTATCTCTTTTTTTATATCTCTAAAATAATCATTATAACGTTTGTCTGTAAACGACCAAGTGATTGCCTCCAAATAACCTTTGGATGCAACTGATCTTTGTAAAAAATGAAATAATTTCTGATATTTATTTAAAGTAGATTTTTTTCTTTTTTTAATTGGCTCTATATACTTTATCTTTTCATAACCACTTATTCTAACCAACTCCTCAACGATATCTACATCCTGTGAAATATCTGGTCTCCATGAAGGAACAGTTAATTCGAGTCTTTTCTTATCCTTTTTTACTTCAAAACCAAGATCCTCTAAAATTTTAATCATTTCTTTTAAAGAAATTTTAAAACCAGATATTTTTTCAAAAATATTTGGGTCAAATTTAATCTTTTTTGTTTTGTAAGTTTCTATTTTTTGAATATCAATTTTGCTAATTTCACCACCACAAATCTCTTTTATTAATTTTGCAGCTTTATTTAAACCATCTTCGATTGATAACGGATCTATGCCTCTTTCGAATCTAAACTTTGCATCGGTATCAAGATTTAATTTTTTTGCTGTATTTCTTATTGATCCCGGTTCAAAATAAGCTGACTCAAGTAATATATTTTTTGTATTAAATTCTGTACCAGATCTTGTACCACCAATAATTCCTCCAAGTCCTAAAACACCTTTATTATCGCTAATAACACACATGCCACTCTCCAGTTTATAATTTTTATTATCAAGTGCTGTAAACTCTTCTCCAGACTTAGAATTTCGAACAATTATACCCTTTTCAATTTTATCAGCNTCATANGCATGTAATGGTCGATTAATATCNAGCATAACATAGTTTGTAATGTCAACNATTGCTGAGATTGGTTTTTGACCAATAGAAATTANCTTATCTTTAAGCCATTTAGGACTTTCAGAATTTTTCACATTTGTTATTAAACAGCTTCCAAACGCAGTACATCCTTGGCCTCTTTCCTTATTAATTTTNACTTTTANGGTGTGTCTNTTTTTTGAATGAATTTTTTTTTCNCTTCAAATTTACTAACTTTCCAAAACCTGATGCAGCTAGATCTCTAGCTATTCCCCTGACTCCAAGACAGTCTGGTCTATTAGGTGTTATGGATAGATCAATAAGATTTGATTTTGATTTTGAAAAATAACTTTTACCAATATTTTTTCTAAATTCCTTGGTTAATTCAGTAATCCCATCGCTTTCATCAGACAGATTTAATTCAGACTCTGAACAAAGCATTCCATAAGAAGTAACACCTCTTATTTTAGCGACTACTAATTTTGTCTTGGTTTTAGGGATAATTGCACCTGGAGGAGCATATATAGTAAGCAATCCTTCTTTTGCATTTTCTGCACCACATACAACTTTTTTAATTTCATTCTCTCCAATATTTACGTCACAAACTTTAAGTCGATCTGCATTTGGATGTTTTTCAGTTTTTATAATTTCAGCTACTTTGAATAATTCATTATCACCAGAAAGACTTTCTACACTCTCTACTTCTAGACCAATATTGGTAAGTTGCTCTAAAAGTTTTTTTTCTTTTAGGTTTGTCTTTAGATGATCTTTTAACCAATCAAATGTTATTATCATCGACTGAGACCTCTATAATTCGTAGGTACATCCAATGGATCAAATCCAAAATGNTTTAACCATCTATAATCACAGTCAAAAAAAGCTCTTAAGTCATTTATTCCATATTTCAACATAGCAAGTCTGTCGATTCCAATACCAAATGCGTATCCCTGAAACTTTGCTGGATCAACTTTAACATTTTTCAAAACATTAGGATGAACCATTCCACAACCTAAAATCTCTAGCCATTGATCGCCTTCTCCTATTATAATTTTTCCATCTTTCATTTCGTATCCTATGTCAACTTCAGCAGATGGTTCTGTAAAAGGAAAATGGCTCGGTCTAAATCTCATCTTAATTTTATCTACTTCAAAAAACTCTTTGATAAAATAATTTAAACATCCTTTTAAATGACCCATGTTTATATTTTTATCTATATGAAGCCCTTCAACTTGATGAAACATTGGTGAGTGAGTTTGGTCACTGTCTGATCTGTAAGTTCTTCCCGGTGCAATAATTTTAAATGGTGGCTTATCTTTCAACATAGTTCTAATTTGAACTGGAGAAGTATGTGTTCGCAATAGTTTCTGCTTTTTTTCATCTAGATAGAACGTATCATGCATATCTCTAGCTGGATGATTTTCTGGTGTATTTAGCGCTGTAAAATTATTATATTCATTCTCGACNTCTGGACCTTCCTCCACGCTAAAACCTATTTCGGAAAAAATTGATGATATTTCATCGATCGTTTGTGAAACTGGATGAATTTTTCCTCGAACAAATGATCTTTCTGGTAATGTTATATCAATTTTTTCTTTTTCTAATTTCTTGTTAATTTCAGCATTTTCAAGTTCATTTATTTTTGAAGTGATTAAATCCTGGAGTTCATCTTTTATTATGTTCAAGTCAGAAGCAAATTTTTTTCTTTCTGACACTGCAATTGTTCCTATTTTTTTAAATTGAGTTGAAATTAATCCACTTTTACCAAATAGATCAGATTTAATTTGGTTTATTTCTGAAATATCTAATTTTCCNCTAAGTTTTGAAAGAAATTCNTCTTTNATTTTTTTAAGATCTGACATTTNNACAGATTATTTCTTCAGAGAAATAAAACAATAGCGAAGATTAATTTAAAGCNGATTGAGCTTTTTGNACTATAGTTTTAAAGGCTTCTGGACTATCATAGGCTATCTCAGCTAGAATTTTTCTATCAATTTTTATTCCACATTTATTTAATCCATTAATAAATTTAGAGTATGTCAATCCTTCTGCTCTCACTCCAGCGTTTATTCTTTGTATCCACAGTGATTTAAAATCTCTTTTCTTATTTCTTCGATCTCTGTACGCATATTGCATAGCTTTCTCCATAGCTTGCTTTGCAACTCTGATAGTATTTTTTCTTCTACCCCATTGACCTTTGACAGCTTTTAAAACTTTTTTATGTTTTGCTCTACTAGTTACACCTCTTTTGACTCTTGCCATATTAACCCCTTAGACTGTAAGGCATATATGACTTAACAATCTTACCATCTTGTTTAGACATAGTTGTGGTGCCTCTTAATTTTCTTATTTGAGAATTTGTTCGTTTTATCATGCCATGTCTTTTACCAGCTTGGGCCATTATTACTTTACCCTTTGCAGATATTTTGAATCTTTTTTTTGCAGAGCTTTTTGTTTTTAGTTTTGGCATAATTTTGCGAGTTTATACAAAGAATGTTATTATTTTACAACTACTATTAAAGCCTATAAAGGCTGAATTACCATTATCATTTGCTTTCCATCAAACTTCGGGTGCAATTCTACCTTGCCAATTTCCTTCATATCCTCTTTAATCTTAGTCATTAACTCATTGCCCAAATGTGAATGCTGAAGTTCTCTACCTTTAAATCTTATTGTAAATTTTACTTTATCGCCTTTAGCAATAAATTTTTTTGCATTTTTAACCTTAAACTCATAATCATGAGTCTCTGTTACAGGTCTCATTTTAATTTCCTTTAATGCAATAATTTTTTGTTTCTTTTTAGCAAGATTTGCTTTTTTTTGTGCATCATATTTATATTTTCCCATATCCATGATTTTACAAACGGGTGGTTTAGCATTCGGAGCTATCTCGATTAAATCTAAACCTTGATTTCTTGCCATCGATATTGCTTCGTTTGTGCTAATGACTCCAAGATTTTCCCCATCACTACCTATAACTTGAACTTCTGGAGACGAAATTCTGTTATTAGATCTTGGACCTCGATCTTTAGTTCTTCTCTGAAAATAATTTTGGTTAAAATCTGCCACTTAAATTGAGGGTGCTTTATTTAAAGCAGAAAATGTTTTTAAAAATTTATCTAATTCCATATTTTCTTGTTTATTAGAATCCAATCTTCTAATGGTTACGGAGTTACTGTCAACTTCTTTTTTACCACAAATTAATAAAATAGGGACTTTTGCAAGAGAATGTTCTCTTATTTTATAATTCAAATTATGATTTTTTAAATCCACCATTGAGCTCATCCCAGCATCTTTTATTTTTTTTGAAACTTTAATTGCATATTCCTCAAAATCCTCTGAGATTGGAATTACTACTGTTTGTAATGGAGATATCCAAAATGGAAACTTTCCAGCATAATTCTCAATTAAAATCCCAATAAACCTTTCAAGTGATCCAAACAATGCTCTATGTAACATCACAGGAACTTTTTTTGTTCCATCTTTATCAACATAAGTAGCATCCAACCTTCCAGGTAAGTTTAAATCAACTTGTACTGTTCCACATTGCCAATCTCTACCAATTGCATCTCTTAAAACAAATTCTATTTTTGGACCATAAAATGCTCC